>JACDJC010000407.1_pt1 | contig 51771 bp, 48 predicted proteins | sample 7454191 | NCBI WGS metagenome assembly JACDJC01 (sample SAMN14253291, study PRJNA609438) | sludge metagenome | isolation source: sludge after 25d culture with pyrite and EDTA | collected 2018-12-20 | reverse complement strand
TGCGGCATCGTCATTGGCTGCAACGGGAATATCGCCTGGATCGCCCAGGTCGAGTGTTGCCTGGGCCGGATCGATGATCGTCATCTTCTCCGATTTCGTCCCGAAGAGCTGGCGCTCAAGGAAGACAATACGCGCTTTGAGATCGGCATTCTCTTCGTCGAGTAAGAGAATGATCCGGGTCAATTGCGCAGCATCCTGGGGCAAGGGATCGGGTCGAAGCAGCATGACCGACCCTATCATATTAGCCTGAATCTTCAAGCAAAACCAATAGGATCAGCCTACTTTTGAGGGTCGTCTCACCGCGTTTCGCTTGACCCGTGTCCAGTCAATGCCAGCTAGCAAAAGCGAGAACTCCTGGGCACTCATCTGCATCGCACCATCGCGGATCGGGGGCCAAACAAACTTTCCGCTCTCCAACCACTTTGTCGCCAGGATCATGCCTGACCCATCCCAGTAAATGCAGCGAAGTCGATCCAGACGCTTGGCGCGGAAAACGAACACGTCGCCACAATAGGGATCGGCCGCGAGCGCTGACGCCACCAAAGCCACAAGGCCATTCATGCCGCGCCGGAAGTCGACCGGTTGCGTAGCCACCATGATCTTCACGCCACTCGGCGAAACTCCGATCACCGGCGACCTCGCAAGGCCGCCACCATCGCTTGCGCCAGTTCAGGTGCTACCGGGCCGATAACCGTCATGCGCGCGCCAGCAATCTCGATCTCAATTCGACCCGCGGCAAAGTGGGCGACATCTGACGGCGAGCCTGGAGCCGGCGTTCGATCGCCAACTACCGTCACCGGCACGAACATCGCCTGCTGCGCACTGGACCTCGCAGATCGTTGAGAGGTCAGCCCAGCGTCCCGGCGCCAGACGTTCAGCAAGCCGCGATTGACGCCCCAGCGCCGGGCAACGGCCGAGATGCTAACATCAGGTTCCGCGCTTTCCGCAAGGATCCGCGCCTTCTCCTCGTCAGTCCAATTCCGCCGCTGCCGCCGGCCGGTAATCACCTCGATCCGACGATACTTTCCCTCATGCCTGGCTTCATCCATGTCTTCAAGCATGGCATCAGCGCGATCTCCAATCATCCCGGTCCGCTCCTATCAATGAAGGAGCTTATCTCGCGGCATCATTCACAAAAGAAAAGGTGGGATGTTCGTCGCGCTCACTTTCATTCGCCGCCATTGTCGGCGAATGCGGCGACATCGGCACTTACAAGTCAGTGTCTGCTGTGTGGAAGCGGCTCGGCCTCGCAGTGATCGACGGCAACCGGCAGGGCAATCCCGGCAAGAACGCTTCCGCGGACGACTGGATCACGCACGGTTACAACCGCCAGCGGCGTTCGGTCAGCTGGAACATGCGAGCAAACATTATTGGAGCGCAAGGCATGTGGCGGCCACTCTTCGGTGAGAGCGTCCGCACCAACCATGATCTGACGCTCTACCAGCAGGTCTTTGCGGAGCGTGCGCGGATGTATGCCGGTCGGCTCGACGTGCCAGTCGCGGAAAGCGCCAAGGGCAAAGAGTCCTACAGTGAGCACGTAGTCAGGCGAGCAGCCCGGTACGCTGAAAAGCTTCTAATCAAGCATCTTTATCTAGAATGGCGCCGCACCGCTAACCGGTAGCCGCCAGCAATACTGAAAAACGAGGAGATACCATCATGCAGCACACCGTGCCAGCAAACGCCACCGGCTTGCCCATTGCTAGCAATATGCCGCTACGGGCCAGACACCATCAGCCGCGCAACCTTTGCGCAATGGTTATCGATGGCGAAGCCGTCTGGGTCGATATCAACCGCTATGACGAAACTGGGCGCGCCGTAATCATCGAACACGATGGACGCATTCGCCTGATGAAAGTCGAACAGGAACACATCGGTTTTCGTCCCTTCGGTGCCAGGACGGCGCTGGGACAGCGCTTTAAGTCACCGCATGGTGGCGTTGCTCGGAACAGCGTGATTGTCGTGGGGATGGTCATCGATGCGCCTATTCGCGGCGGACGGGTGATCGAGGGGGATTTGTCATGACCGGACTTGAAAGTTACGTGAATGCACTCGAAACGGCGAGACAGACATTCTTTGAAATGGATGATGCCCTGGGCCAGCTTTCATGCGCAATCGACGTGATTGAAGCTCTGACCGAGGGGCACATCGCTAGCAAGGCGACTAACCCGCTGCATTACAATTACCGGCGATTGTGCGAGGCGCTAAGCGACGCATGGCCAACAGTTGTGAAAGCGGCGCCGCCACTTCCGGACTTCGGCGACGACATCTTCCACGAAGGGGCGACGGTATTCATGGGCGGCAAGTCATACGTTCTTGGACAGTACCATCCTGAAATCAAAGCGTGGGATTTGTGCCACGGCGGCGAGAACGAAATCACCCTGCGCGCAGACATCCTGCGCAAGAACATCACCGGCATCAAGTTTAAGGAAGCATCATGACCCCGCAGGAACGCCTTGTACAGGCAATCAACGACGCCACGGCCCTTTCGCTGATTATCGGCGATCTTTTCGACAAGGACGATGTGAGGCAGGACTTTCTTGCCCGCCAGCTAGTTTCGGCCACGGAGCGAATGAACCGCGCCCTTGCGGCTTGGCAGAAAGAACTCTCCGAGGACGGAGAGCCTGAGCAGGTGGCAGCATGAGTGCGGCAGAGAAGCGAACACTGAAGGAAAACGTAAAGCCACCCAAGAAAGAGCCCGCGTACCTGAAAGCGCTGGCAAGCCGCGTGAAGGGGAAGGGGAGGAAGTCATGATTGATCTGCCGTCCTATTTCCTTGGAGTGGCCGTCGGCAGTGCAGGCTGGACGATAGTCCGCGAATTATGGCGCCACTGTCGACGCTAGCAAGATTGCCCGCGTATCGGTGCGCTCTTCTAAAGCGCTAACCGTAATGGATGATGCAGGTTCGTTTCCTGCGGCGGGCTCCATCCCTTGCCGTCCCGATGGCGGCAAGACGGGAAGCGTGTAAGCGCTCCCATTCCCGGCGGCCTTACCAACCGTTCGGCAGACCAAAAGCACGAGGATTACGCGCTGTTTTCGGCCTTCGGGCCGGAGACAAAAAAGGACGGGGTACAGTTTCAGGCACCACCCCGAAACACCCCGTCCTCCGTACTAGCCAAGGACACGAGGAGACTAAAAGCCACCAGTCTTGGCGTTTCTTCCGGGTACCACCCCGACAACCGGCATATGGCCTTCACCACGTCATGTGTCAATCGCCACCAAAACGAGGAATGACTATGAAGAACGAACAAAAAAAGCAGACCATCCAAGACCTGATTGCCAAGATCATAGCGATTGGCCCTGTTGATGGATATCGAACGTATAAGGAATGGATGGGCGGAAAGCTGACGTTTACGGCTGAGCCGATTGAACCATTCAAGGTCGACGAAGACGGCAGCGTCTGTATGAAGACTGCTGAGATCGATTACGAAGCTATCAACAAGGATGTTGGCGAACTCATGCAGTTCTTGGATTCGAGGATCGGTACGCTCCGGCGCGATGTTCTGGCTCTTTCGGCGAAGGTCGCGAAGTCTTCCTTCAAGGATGACGTGCACACCGAAGTGCCACTGTTCGATCCGCGCAAGCATGTTGGCGAAACATTCTCCAAAGCCTGCAAAAGCTGGACTGAAAGCATCGCAGAGGCGACAAGCCCGCGATCGGACTTGGCAAAAACTATCGAGCATCTGACGGTGCGTCTCGATCCAGAAGAGCTTTACGACGATCTGGTGAAAAGCCCGGAATTCAAGTCGGTAATTCTAGACGCGCTCTGTCGCAGTCCGCGTACCGCGCATATCAAGCTTTAATGAAACGCCCCGCCTGCCGAGTCGGTGGTCGGGGCTAAATTCAACTAAACGGAGCTTGCAATGGATGATCTGACAGAAACAAAAACCCGACTGATGTCGCCGAAAGAAGCCAGTCAGGCCACGACGATTTCGCGTACGTTGCTGGCTGCAATGGCAAAGGAGGGGCAATTTCCGAAGCCTGTTCAGATAGGCATTAAGCGGATCGCTTATGTTCGTGCCGAAGTAGAGGCTTGGATCAATGAACGCATTGCCGCGAGAACATAGTTACAAATCGCCACCGTTCATTTCGGTGCAGTATGTTTCAGTGATTGGTGGCGACTCGGTGGCGATTTACGCAACAACGATCAGAGGCTCGCGTGAAGGTAAAATCTTAAGATGCTGATTTTGTTATGAAAATTGGTGCCGCTTGCGTGACTCGAACACGCGACCCCATCATTACGAATGATGTGCTCTACCAACTGAGCTAAAGCGGCCCGGAACATTGCGTTCCAATTTCCCGAAGGAAGCCATCCGTTTCCGGCTGGACGGTGCGCTGATAACCAAAAGCATGGAGGAAAGCAAGGGCCAAATCAAACAATCTCGATGTTTGTTCAAAAGCTTTCACAAGATGCACATCGCGAGTGCCTGACAAGGCCGCACCAAACCTGTTTTGCACGGTGCAAGCGGTGAGGGTCGGAAAGTATGAGAATCGCGCCAACCGTCGAGCTGGCGCAGTCCCGTGACCGTCGCAGAATCAGGCGCCCGCGCAAAGACGCTGGCGAGCGTCCTTATATTCGCGCTCCAGCCGGTCGACCAATTGTCCGGCGGGTGCCACTTCATGGATCGCGCCGATGCCCTGGCCGCAACCCCAGATATCCTTCCAGGCCTTGGCGCCTTCCTGCTGCGCAGTCTCGAAGTCCATCTTGGAGGGATCGGCTTCCGGAAGGTTATCCGGGTCGAGTCCCGAATTGGCAATGGATGGCTTCAGGTAGTTGCCTGCTATGCCGGTGAAGTAGTTGGAATAGACGATGTCGGATGAACTCGAGTCGACGATCATCTGCTTATAAGCATCGGTTGCGCGCGCTTCGGCCGTGGCGATGAAGGGCGAGCCGATATAAGCGAGATCAGCGCCCATGGCCTGCGCAGCAAGGATCGAACCGCCATTGGCGATGGCGCCCGAAAGGAGCAGGGGGCCATCAAACCAGGAACGGATTTCCTGCACGAGCGCGAAGGGGGATAGGGAACCCGCATGACCACCGGCACCCGCAGCCACGGCGATAAGACCATCCGCACCCTTGCGGATTGCCGAATTGGCGTGGCGATTGTTGATGACGTCATGAAGGACGATGCCGCCATAAGAATGGATCGCGGCGTTCACTTCCGGTACTGCCCCGAGCGAGGAAATGACGATCGGCACCTTGTATTTCACGCAAAGGCCGAGATCGTGCTCAAGGCGCTTGTTGGAACGATGCACGATCTGGTTGACCGCGAAAGGAGCGGACGGTCGATCCGGATTGGCCTTATCGTAAGCGGCAAGCCCTTCCGTGATCTCTGCCAGCCACTCATCAAGCTGTGCTTCAGGACGGGCATTGAGCGCAGGAAAGGAACCAACGACGCCTGCCTTGCACTGCGCCATCACCAGGGCCGGATGCGAAATGATGAACAGGGGAGCACCAACCACCGGGATGCGCAGTCTGCTTTTCAGAATATCAGGCAAGGCCATGTTCAATCGTCCTCCGTGATTGACGTTTCCGTAAACGTAATAGTTCTAGCATCTCCTTGCCCAACGGCAATATCAAAAGCGCGCGAGCATGTCTGTCGCCGTTGGCTACCTTCGACAACCGCGACGGGAGGTGTCGAAACCAACGGATGCGAGTATTTCCACACACAGGCATGCGGTTGCGATCGAAATGCCGTGCCCAAAGGGAATCGCCGCTATACTTCAGGATGTTTCGCCCACCTGCAATGGGGGCAGTTCGGTCCTGTAAAACTATACGGACGGGGGAAAACCGCAGTCAGAGTTAATATTTGGTGTCTCCAACATGCTTATCGGCTAGTCAAAGCGGGTGATGAACAGGTAAATGCCTTGATTCAGACGTTAATTTCGCTGAGGTTTAAGAAATCGTCTGTATCGGGGACCGCTTGCTCTTGTTGAGGGCGTGACGAAATAGCGGGAAGAACGAACAAGGGAAGAGCAGCCTTTGGAAAGTATTGAGCGCGCGATCAGGAATGCATTTGCCAAGGCGGATGCGCATAATCCGGCGACCCGCCAGCGAATCTACGAATCCGCCTGGGGTGCGCATGAGCGCGCTCTTACGGCAAATACAGCACTCAGCGATGCGCAGAAGGAACAGCGCCGGCAGAAGCTGAAGGACGCTATTTCCCGGATCGAAGAAGAATTCAAGACGGGCGGCGAGGCGAACAACCGTCGCGAGCCGTCGCTCGACGCTCCGCACAGGGAAGACCCTATCCTTGGTGGCAGGACGGAAGAAGCATCGCCAGCACTCGACACCGGCGATATTCGTGCGACCTCGCGGCAGAAGAAGCGCAGCAGCGCCGACCTTGGCTATGAGGGCGGCGTGTCGCGCAAGGACCGTAGGAAGAAGAAACGCCATTCGCCTTTCTACAGCTATGGCATTCCGGCACTTGTGCTGGCTGTCGCCGCTTTCATCGGTTATTCGCTCTATAACAGCTTTATCGATCTGAACCGTGGGCCGACGAACAATCCGCTGCATAGCGACGGCAATATTGCGCCCTTGAAGGAAGGCGAGGAGCCGGGCGGGCTGAAGTGGATCACCATCTTCCAGCCGTCCGAGGCGACACGCATGTCGGTCAAAGGACGTGCGACGGCTGAAATCAAACAGGAAGGCACGCGCAGTTTTGCCCGCATCCAGTCTTCCGGTGCTGAAGATACGGTCACATTCGATGTGGGCGAAGGTATTTTGAACCAGCTTGAAGGCAAGAAGGCGACCTTCGACATCGTGGCACGCGCTGACGACGGTAAGATGACTCAGATGTCGGTCAATTGCGATTTCGGGGGACTTGGCGATTGCGGGCGCAGGCGCTACGACGTTCGCGATTCCGCAAGCGACTTCCTGTTCGATATGGATATTCCGTCCGGCCAGAAGGCAGGTCGCGCAGGTACCATCACGGTCAATTCGGATTTGAGCGGTTCCGGCAAGCCGGTCAACATCTATGAAATTCGCGTTTCGACGGCTGCTGATTAGAGCGCATCCCGAAAAGTGTGAAACGGTTTTCGGATAAGATACGCGTAAAAACAAGAGATTAGAGCGCCTTTCAATCTGATTCCATCAGATTGAAAGGCGCTCTAATCAGGTCAGCAGCTTTTCCAGCATTTCAAGCCGGTCCGCTTCGCGGGGCGGCTTGTCCCATCGTAGTCGTGAAAACCGCGGAAAGCGCATGGCGACGCCGGATTTATGACGTGTAGAGCGGTTGAGCCCCTCAAAAGCCACCTCCACCACAAGGCCGTGATCCGGCTCGGCACGTACCGACCGCACCGGCCCGAAGCGCTCGGTGGTATTCTCGCGCACAAACTTGTCCAGCAATTTCAGTTCTTCGTCCGTAAAGCCGAAATAGGCCTTGCCGACCGGCACCAGCACCGGCTCGTCTTCCGGTCCCGTCCAGACGGCGAAGGTGAAATCTGAATAATAGCTGGAACGCTTGCCGTGTCCACGCTGGGCATAGACGATCACGGCATCGACGGTGAAGGGATCGCGCTTCCATTTGAACCATGGCCCCTTGGGGCGTCCGGGCAGATAGGTACTGTCGTGACGCTTCAGCATCACGCCTTCGATGACGGGATGGGATGGATTGGCGCGAAACTCTGCCAGTTCGTGAAAATCGGCAAAGGGCAGGACGGGCGAAAGATCAAAGCGGCGCGGATCGAGCTTGGCGACGAAATTTTGCAGGCGGGCGCGGCGCTCGGAAAAAGGCAACGTGCGCAAATCGCTGCCCGTTTGCTGGTTTCCTTCCTGCAAGAGATCATAGGCTCGCACGAAAGCCGGATAATCTCGTAATTGCTTCGCGCTCACGGTCTTGCGGTTCAGTCGTTGTTGGAGATCGGAAAAAGTGGCTGTTTCTATGCCGGTTTCGCCGTGATGACCGACGAGTAGTTCGCCGTCGATTGCACCTTCGAAATCCATAGCTTCAAGAATATCCGGGAATGCGCCGGAAATATCGTCACCGGTGCGTGAATAGAGACGGCGCACGCCGTTTTCCGAGACGGCCTGCACCCGAATACCGTCCCATTTCCACTCTGCACTGTAGGCAGATGCATCGAGCAAGGGGATTTCCGCTTCATCAAGCGCCGTCGCCAGCATGACAGGGCGAAACGGTGCGGCTGCGGTGGCCGCAGGTTTTTCGCCTCTGCCTTCCAGCCAGGAGAAAAGCGCCTCATAGGGCGGTGACTGGCCGTGCCAGAGTTCCTCGATTTCCACGACGTTGACGCTGCCGAAATCAGCAAGGGCCTGTTTGGCCAGACGGGCTGAAACCCCGACGCGCAAACCGCCGGTAACGAGCTTCAACAGCGCGTAGCGTTCAGAAATGCCGAGCAGATCGAGCCATCCTGCCACGAGCATCGGGCCTTCGCGACGCGAAGCATTCTGCAATTCGTGCACCACGATCCCAAGTGGCAGATTTGCGCCGGGCGCGGTTTCGCTCGGACCGGGCCAGATAAGCGAAATCGTTTCGGCGAGGTCTCCAACATAATCATAGGAATAGGCAAAGAGCGTGGGATCGGTGCGCTCGGTTATCAGCGCCCTCAGCATGGCGGGTTTCACGCTTTGCAGTTCTAGATCGCGCGTGATTGCCGCCAATGCCAGACCGCGATCCGGGTCGGGCGTGGCGCGGAAATAGTCAACAAGCAGCCGGAGCTTGCCGTTGCGCTGCGGTGTCAGAACCAGTCGGTCGAGAAGTTCAGCGAAAGCGCGCATCAATCGCCCTCATCTTCATAGCCGACGAGATGCAGCGGCTTTGCCGGTATGTTCTGCAGTTCGCACCAGCGAACGAGCGCCTCTTCCCGTCCATGCGTGACCCACACTTCGGCAGGTGTAATTTCCGTAATTGTCGCCGTCAGCTCATCCCAGTCGCAGTGGTCGGAAATGACGAGCGGCAGCTCTACCCCCTGTTGCCTGGCGCGCTGGCGGATGCGCATCCAGCCGGAGGCGAAGGCCGAAATGGGATCGGGAAAACGCCGTGCCCAGCGGTCGGAGAAAGCCGACGGAGGACCGACGATGATTTTGCCTGCAAAATCCGGCTGCGCTTCGTCATGTTCCAGAGTGGCTGGTTCCAGAGGACCAAGATCGATGCCTTGCGACTGGTAATAATCGCAGATCTTTTCCAGTGCGCCGTGAATATAGATCGGTTCCGAGTAGCCAGCATTGCGTATGAGTTTGATAACCCGCTGTGCCTTGCCCAGTGAATAGGCACCGACGAGGTGGGCACGTTCGGGAAATTGCCGGGTTGATTTGAGAAGTGTTGCGATCTCGTGTGAAGCATCAGGGTGACGAAATACCGGCAGCGCAAAGGTTGCTTCGGTGATGAAGACGTCACAGGCGACAGGCTCAAAGGGCGCGCATGTTGGATCGGTTGCGCGCTTGTAATCGCCCGAAGCGACTATGCGGATTCCATCTTTTTCCACCGCGATCTGGGCTGAGCCGAGCACATGGCCTGCGCCATGAAAACTGACCCGCACACCGTTGATAGTCAGAGTTTCACCGAGGTTTATCGGTTGCGTGGTTTCGGCGAAGTTCGCGCCGTAGCGCAGCGCCATGATGTCGAGCGTTTCGGGCGTTGCCAGCACATGGGTGTGGCCAGAGCGGGCATGATCGGAATGCCCGTGGGTGATGAGTGCGCGTTCCACCGGACGCACGGGGTCGATGTAGAAATCACCGGGCGGGCAATAAAGGCCTTTGGGAGAGGAGCAGAGAAGCTGGTTGAAACGCATGGTTTCAAGATAGGTCACGAAGTTCGCGCCGAAAAGAGAGGGCGCTTGCATCTGCTGACAAAATGAGAACAAAAGTGAACAAACATCTTGGCGGCTTGCCTTGCTGCGATTAGATTGACGGCGTGACACTGAACCTGAAACCCGCTGCTGCTTCTGCCGCTTTTCCCTTGCCGGACCGTTTTCTTGAATGGTTTGCGGCCAAGGGCTGGTCGCCGCGCGCGCATCAGCTTGAGCTTCTGGCCCGTGCCGAACAGGGACAGTCTACGCTTCTGATCGCGCCCACCGGGGCGGGTAAAACGCTGGCCGGGTTTCTGCCTGCATTGGTGGATCTGGAAAAGCGACAAAGCAAAGCAATTCCAGGAAAAGTGGGAACCGGTTTTCCGTCCGGAATTGCGTCAAAATCCAAAAGAGGTGTTCATACACTTTACATTTCACCCTTGAAGGCTCTAGCCGTCGATATTCATCGCAATCTGACGGTGCCAGTCGAGGAAATGGGGCTCGACATCTCAATCGAGACCCGGACCGGCGATACGCCTGCGCACAAACGCCAGCGGCAGAAGCTGGCGCCGCCGGATATTCTGCTGACGACGCCAGAACAGCTTGCACTGTTGATCGCATCCAAAGGTGCAGAACAGTTCTTCAAGGGGCTGCGCTATGTGGTGCTGGATGAATTGCACTCGCTGGTGATTTCCAAGCGGGGGTATTTATTGGCGTTGGGGCTGGCACGGTTGCGCCGCCTGCAGCCGCAATTGCAGACCATCGGCCTTTCCGCCACGGTGGCTGAGCCCGATGAACTGCGCCGCTGGCTGGTGGAACAGGACGCCACCGGGCCGATGGCCGGTCTTGTGACGGTGGATGGCGGCGCCAAGCCGGAAATCAGCATTCTCGATTCCGATGAGCGGGTGCCGTGGTCCGGCCATTCGTCACGCTATGCTATCCCTGACATTTATGAGGCGATCCGCCAGCACAAGACGACGCTCCTGTTCGTCAATACGCGCAGTCAGGCAGAGATGCTTTTTCAGGAACTCTGGCGGGTCAATGAGGACACGCTGCCGATTGCGCTGCATCATGGCTCGCTTGATGCCAGCCAGCGCCGCAAGGTCGAGCAAGCCATGGCTGCCAACACATTGCGGGCTGTGGTCGCGACCTCGACACTTGATCTCGGGATCGACTGGGGCGATGTCGATCTGGTCATTCATGTTGGAGCACCGAAGGGGGCGAGCCGCCTTGCGCAGCGCATCGGACGCGCCAATCACCGCATGGACGAGCCAAGCCGCGCCATTCTGGTGCCCGCCAATCGCTTCGAGGTGATGGAGTGCCGTGCCGCACTCGACGCCAATTATCTGGGCGCGCAGGATACACCACCCCTGATAGACGGAGCGCTGGATGTGTTGGCGCAACATGTGCTTGGCATGGCCTGTGCCGAGCCTTTCAACGCCGATCAGCTTTATCGTGAGGTGCAGAGTGCTGCACCTTATTCGAACCTTCCGCGAGACACGTTCGACCGTATTCTGGATTTCGTGGCGACCGGCGGTTATGCGCTCAAGACCTATGAGCGGTTTGCGAAAATCCGCAAGACCGCGGACGGCACGTGGCGGGTGTCCAATCCGCGTATCGCGCAGCAATATCGGCTCAACATCGGCACGATTGTCGAAGCGCCAGAGCTGAATGTCCGGCTTACTCGTGGCGGCAAGGGCGGAAATGCGCGTGGCGGACGTGTTCTCGGTCGCATCGAGGAATATTTCCTTGAGACGCTGACTGCTGGCGACACGTTCCTGTTTGCCGGAAAGGTGCTGCGGTTTGAAGGCATCCGTGAAAATGAATGCATCGCCTCCAATGCTGCCGGGCAGGATGCCAAAATTCCTGTCTATGCAGGGGGCAAGTTTCCGCTTTCCACCTATCTCGCCGCGCAGGTGCGCGCCATGCTTGCCGACCGCACGCGCTGGCAGTTTTTGCCGGAACAGGTGCGGGAGTGGCTTGAAGTGCAGCAGTGGAAATCCGTGCTGCCTGCAACGGACGAACTGTTGATCGAAACCTTTCCGCGCGGCAATCGCTTCTACATGGTCGCCTATCCGTTCGAGGGCAGGCTGGCGCATCAAACGCTCGGCATGTTGCTGACGCGCCGTCTGGAACGCATGGGCGCGCATCCGCTTGGCTTTGTCGCTACCGATTATTCGCTGGGGCTTTGGGGCCTCAAGGATATGGGCGCGCTGATCAGCACCGGAAAGCTCAATCTCACCCGGCTATTCGACGAGGATATGCTGGGGGACGATCTCGAAGCCTGGCTCGATGAAAGTTACCTTTTGAAACGCACTTTCCGCAATTGTGCCGTGATTTCAGGGCTTATCGAGCGCCGTCATCCGGGACAGGAGAAAACAGGCCGTCAGGTTACGGTTTCCACCGACCTGATCTATGACGTGCTGCGGACCCATGAGCCTGACCATATATTGTTGCAGGCGACGCGCGCAGATGCCGCGACCGGGCTGCTTGATATCAAGCGCCTTGGCGACATGCTGGCGCGTGTGAAAGGTCATCTGCTGCACAAGCCGCTCGACAGGATTTCTCCGCTGGCACTGCCTGTCATGCTCGAAATCGGGCGTGAGCGTGTGGCAGGCGATGGTGATGAAATGCTGCTTGAAGAGGCCGCAGACGACCTGATCAGAGAGGCGATGCAATGAAGACTGCGGTGTGGGGCAACGGAGAGGCCTACAGTCTGGCCCATACGCAAGTGCGTGGCGTTGCGGCTGTGTGCGATCCATCCGGCGCACTGTTCCTGCCCGATCTGCATATGCTCATCGTTTCCGACCTGCATCTGGAAAAAGGATCCTCCTTTGCCCGGCGCGGTCAGCTCATCCCGCCTTATGACACAGCAGCGACGCTCGACATGCTGGCGCTGGCAATTGCGCGCTATCAGCCGCGAACTGTCATCAGCCTCGGTGACAGTTTTCACGATGCGACGGCCAGCGAGCGCCTGCCGTCGCTTTATGCCATCCGGCTGAAATCGCTGATGGAACATCGCGACTGGTTCTGGATTACCGGCAATCACGATCCGGATCGCCCGGTGGACCTGCCGGGCGATTGTGTGGAGGAACTGGCAATCGGACCGCTTACCTTCCGGCATGAACCATCGCGCAAGGCCGGGCAGGGCGAGATTGCAGGCCACCTTCATCCGGCGGCCCGCATCGTGCGACGGGGACGGTCGGTGCGCCGCCCCTGTTTTGTAAGCGACGGCGAAAGGCTCATCATGCCTGCTTTTGGTGCCTATACGGGTGCGCTGAATATTCTGGATCGAGCCTTTCGGGGGCTGTTCGCCGACGAGAGCCTGCGTGCCTATATGCTGGGGCAGGGCAAGGTCTACCCGATTGCGCGCGGCGCGCTTTACAGTGGTTAATCTCGACGGAACAGAATGCGCCCAAACCAGCCGGTGAAAACGGCAAGGAAAACGGCGAACAGGCCGTAGAGAAAGCTGTTCTGGTGGGCGGCGTTGTAGATGCTCTGTTCAAAACCGGCCTTGACGATTTCAAGACTGGCATTGGCTTCACGCAGAAAAACACCGTTGCGAAACAGAAGAGCACGGGCCTTGTGGCGTCCGACCGGCACGTTCGCGGGCAGGTTCAACGTGGCGCGAAACAGGGTGCGGGAAATGAACTCCACGCCCCCGATGCGCTGCGTATAGAGGCCCTGGCGAATTTTCATCTCGCGCAGTTCGTTGCCGAATGTCGGGATATTGCTCGACAGGCTGCCAGGATCTTCCGGGACGAGATAGAAGTTGCGCACGCCCACCGAAAGCTGCCGGTAGATTTTTTCCTCGGCAATGTCCTGTAGATTGCGGGTAGAGGCGAGCGAATAGGAGAGCGGGACGCCCATGAAGGTTTGCGAATCCGCATTCACCCAGACGCCGAGATAACGGTCCTTCTTGCGCACCACGAGATCGCGTGAGGGGCCTTGCAGCACGACGATGATATCGTAACGACCCTGTCGCTGGACCATCGGATCGGCATTATCGAGCGCACCGAATATGGTAAGATCAGTGCCGCCGAAATTCGATGTGATGGCGATGGTTTCCGTTGAAAGCCCGATCTCGATGGTTTCGTCGGCGGGGTTCTGCAATTGCGGAACCGTGTTGCCGTTGCCACTGGAATCGACCTGCGCCAGCGCACTTCCCGCCATCAGAAGGAACATTAATGCGGAGGAAAGCGTAAGGCTCCGCATGTCAGATATCCGCAATCGAGATGGAAAACAGATTGTCGGGCCGCACAAACAGGCCAAAGGCGAGACGCAGGCCAACGGCGAGCACGAGAAGCGCCAGCAAAAGCCGCAACTGTTCGCCGCGCAGCTTTTGTCCTGCGCGTGCGCCATATTGTGCGCCGATAACGCCGCCAACCATCAGCAGGAAGGCGAGCACGATGTCGATGGACTGGTTGGTCGTTGCCTGCAGAACGGTCGTGACCGCAGTGACAAAGGTAATCTGAAACAATGAGGTTCCGACAACCACATTGGTCGGAACATGCAACAGATAGATGAGCGCCGGAACCATGATGAAGCCGCCGCCGACACCCATTACCGATGACAAAAGACCGATGAAGAATCCGATGCCGAGAACCGGAATGATGCTGACATAGATGGTCGAGGCGCGAAACCGCATCTTGAACGGCAGTCGGTGTATCCACGTGTGCTGGCCGGACCGTCTCACAGCGCCAGCCTGGCCTTTTTTCACGCGCCGGAGCGCTCGCAGGCTTTCCACCAGCATCAAGCCGCCAACGGTGCCGAGAAAGAAGACGTAGAGTATGGAGACGATCAGGTCCAACTGGCCGAGATCGCGCAGCCACGAGAACACGAAGATACCGACGAGCGAACCCAATACACCACCCGCCACGAGAAACAGGCCGAGCTTGATATCGAGCGTTCGACGCTTGAAATGCGCCAGCGCGCCGGAAACCGACGAGGCGATGACCTGATTGGCGCCGGTGGCGACTGCGATTGCAGGTGGAATGTTATAAAAGATCAAAAGCGGCGTGATCAGAAAGCCGCCGCCGACGCCGAACAATCCGGAGAGAAAACCCACGGCGGCGCCCATGCCGAGAAGAACCAGCATGTTGACCGACAATTCCGCAATGGGAAGGTAAATACCCAATTCCGAACCCGGCTTTCACCAACGCATGACACACAGCTGCTTGCGGTCGCGCTTCTCCGCAAGATGTTGCACCCTACTAAAACATCTCCGGCAAAATTATGAAACTGTTCTGCGTACGGAAATGCATGAAAACAAGTAGTTAGGCTTAACTCCACATGTGAGTTTCAGCCCTGCCACTCCTCATAATGTCTTGCTCTGTCGCCGCCGCGAAGTCAAACGCCGATTGCCGATAAACTTATCTCGCGGAACTCTATTTGAGGAAAAATGCGGGGTGTTGTTTAAGAACAACAAAAAGAGCTCTGAAGAGTGCTGAAAACCGCTATTTCTGGTATAATCCCATAAAATATATAGGAAATACATGGACGCATACTGGCCGCGATGCACTGTGGCTCAGTCGGTAGCGTTCTGGCGATTACTGATGATGATATTGATATCTTCTTTCGGCGTGATGACGGAATAACCAGATGATGGATAAAACTGCGCACGGATTGAAATGTTGTCGGACATTTTACTGTCGGTCAGGCTGCCGTTTTTGATGACATAAAGATAGGGATTGGTCAGGTTCACGCTGAAGTTTCCAGCAAAGCGGCTATTGGACTTGAAGCCGAAGCAGTTCATGCTTTCGGCATAGTAGTTGCCATTCATTACATTCCATTCTTCCATGGGGCTGGACCGTGTCAGACAGGTCTTCTTGCCATCTGGTGTTGTGAAATTCGCATTGAACGATACGGCTATGAAGATGTTCTTCAGCTCGAAACTGCCGGATAGGACTTTGAAAATGGATTTGTAGGGATGAATATCCTCCGCCGGGATAAGCTGCTTGTCGCCGGATGAAATCTCGAAGTCGATCGCATCCCCCTGGAAATTTTTGATATCCTTGTCGAGCGCGAGGGGAATCTTTGCGATGATCCCGTTTTCCATGTCGTTGTTTACGTGCAAGAGCATCGTCTATCCCCTCGTTGATAGGAGGTAGATAATAAGCCTCGACGAGTCGATTCAACCTGTCACTTTTTTCAGACGCCAGTGATTGAAACGAGAAAGGGCAGCACATGCTGCCCTTCAAAATCCAAGTTGCTTCAATACGTTATTTATTCTTCTCAAGAAGAAGCTGAACCAGTTTCTGGTCAACGTCGCCGGTGGGCGTCTGCCCGTTTGCCTTCTGGAAAGCAGCAATCGCGGCGCGGGTCTTGCCGCCCATCAAACCATCGGCGGTGCCGACATCGTAGCCGTTCTTCTGGAGAATAAGCTGGATGTTGCGAACAGCCTTCTTCATATCCACCGAGCCGGTGGTGAGCGGCTTGTTTTCCGCCCATGCATCCGGGACGTCAATGGAGTTGGTCGCCTGATCGAGCGGCTTGGCCTTCCAGAGCTTGACCAAATCCTTGGCGCGTTCGAGCTGTTCCGGCTTCATTGCCTTGGCAATCTGGTCGCGCTTGTCGGCGGCATCCTTGTCACCGGCATTGGCGGCGAGCGAGAACCACTTGTAGCTTTCTTCCAGATTGACCGGCATGCCCAGTCCCTTGGCCGCAAGGATGCCGAGATTGAACTGGCTGTCCTTCACGCCGAGTTCGGCAGCATCGGTGAACCAGCGCACGGCGGAGGCATTGTCTGGGTTGCCATTGGCGCCGGTTGCGAAAAGGACGGCGAGATTGTGCATAGCGCTGGCGTTGCCCTGCTGAGCCGAGAGCTGGTACCAGGTCTTGGCCTTTTCCAGATCGCGGGGCATGCCAAGGCCCTTCTCGTTGAAGTTGCCGAGACGATATTGCGCGGGTGCAAAGCCCTGACCGGCAGAGATTTCGTACCATTTCGCCGCCTTGGCAAAGTCGGCGGCAACGCCACGACCTTCCATATAGCGATTGCCGACTTCGAACAGCGCGCGGGCGTCGCCCTTGGCCGCAGCTTCGCGAAGCGCTGCCGGACCGGCTTCTTCCAGTACAGGCGGAATGGCCGTCTGAGGTTGTGCGGCAGGTTCGGCTGATGCCGCCGTTTCAACGGGCTTCACCGGATTGGCGATTGTTGCGGCAGGCTGTTCAACCTGTGTCGGGATTTCCACCGCTGCCTGCTGCTCATCTGCCGGTGCCAGGGTTTCTTCCTGTACAACTTTCTCCGAACGCGGCTCCGTAACCGGAGGCACTGCTGCGGGGGCGGACTGCTCGAGCGCGGGGGTCGTGTCCGATGCGATCTTCGCGGCGATTTCGTCGGCTGGTGCAGGCGTGTTTTCGGTTGCAGTGGTGTCGATCTGCGGCGGTACTGTATCGATTGCCGTTTCCACCGGCTCATCACGGTTCAGGAAGGCAGAGCCGATCTGTAGACCGGCCATGGCAATCATCACGGCACCGATTGCCATCAGGATCGGCTTGCGCTGACGCTGGATCATATCGCCGACTGACGACTTCTTCTTGCCGGTGCGCTTGGTTGCGCCTTTCTGAAGCTGTTCGGATTCGGCGGCGGCAAGCTGGGCGGCACGCCGGGCTGCTGTGATGAAGTCCACCTTGCCGTTGGCGGCAAGGGCTGCATCGGCAGCATCTTCGCGCTGGCGACGCTCTTCGCGCACCCGCTTCATAATCGAATTGAGATCCGGCATGCCTTCGCCTTGAGGGCGAGGGGACGGGATCGTCTCCAGCTCCGGCTCTTCGCGGGTGATCGGCTCAATGGCGGCAAGATCACTTTCGAAGGCTGGTGCATCAAGCGTCGTGTCGAAAGCGCTGGCTTTGAGCGTTTCGTCGCTCTTTCCGACAGACTTGTCAGCGCGGCGACCACGTATCGCCTTGGCAAAGCCGCCGAAAAGCGACAACTTGCCAGCCGATTCAGCGAACTGCGTATCGGCGGGACCGGCTTCGCTCTGAACGGTTGCAAAAGCTGCTTCGGCGGCTGCTGCCGCCGGTGAACGCGGCGTCGATGGGCGCGGTGATCCAGCGTTGGGGCTGGTGAAGACCGGGCTTTCAGCGTCCGGCGTGTCTGATTTACCCGCCACGTCCTGCTCAAGCCTGGCCAGACGGTCAACGATCTTGACCAATGTGTCGTGGACGGTCTCGAATGTCTTGCCGTTGCGCTCGTCGGAATTACGCGCCAGGGCTTCCAGCGATTTCATGTCGTCGGCGAGTTGCCGGGCGATCACGCTGTCGCCATGCGATCCATGCTGCAGAACACGCGCGACTGCACTTTCGGCAGCTTCACGCGCTGCATCCAGCACTGTTTCGCGATTGGATGCGATGGAACGTTCGATAGAATCGAGACGCGGCTTCAGTTCAGCGATCTCGGCTACAGGTTGCGCGAGATGATGGGCGATATTTGCGATCTGATCTTCAAGGCTGCGGATCGCCTTCATGTCCAGTCCCGGACCTTCATAGGTCGGCGCCTGAAGAAGACCCAGCGAAATCTGCTGCGAGAGATCGTCCAGACGACCTTCCAGCGTGTGTATCGCACTGTTGTCGACATGCTGCGTGGCGTATTGCGTGTCGAGACGCTCGGTCAGTTCTGCAAAGCGACGGTCGATCGTGTCCAGAACAGAAGGATGTGGCTCTTCGGCCCGGTGCTCGGCAGCTTCGAGCTTTTCGCCAATGGCTTCGAGGCGCGCCTCGACGGCATGGTAGTCGGACTGGCTGAGATTCTCCATAACCTTGCCGACCTGATTGGCAAGCAGGTTGATCTGGTGTGCGAGCTGGTCGATGACACCGTCCGGCAGTGCTGAGCCGCCTGAAAGGCCGTCGATGCGCGAGGAAAGTTCGCCGAGCTTGCGATAAAGCGTGTCGGAATTCTGCTGCGTTGCCGAAGTGGCGAGTTGTTCTGCGAGTTCCGCCAGACGGTTTTCGATGCGCTCCAGACGGCGTGCGCCGTCCTGATCCGGGCGCTGGGCGCGGCTTGTAGCAATGATGGCGCGGCTGATCTCATCCAGCCGCTCATCGATCTGCTGCAGGCGGTTCTGCTCCAGCGACGACACATGTTGCGGGCTGAGCGACTCCTCGATGGAACTGGCGAGCTGGCCGATGCGATCTTCGATTGCACTCAAGCGGTTGGACTGGGGCAGGGTGCCGATAGCATCGCGCACCTGCTCAAGCCGCGAACCGATGGCATCGAGCGCCGGGTCAACGGCGTTATGACGCTGCTCGAATGCCTCGAAACGCGCGTCGAAGCGGTCCCAGCGATTGTTCAGACGGTGCAGGGTTTCTTCGCGGGCAAGGCTCTGGACCGTGCGGTTGAGTTCTTCGAACTGGCGGCGAAGCGCCTGCGCATTGGCCTCGCTGCTCCGGTCGGCGAGAAGGCGGACGCTGTCGCTGATACGGTCGAAGTCGTCGCTCATCCGCTGCGAAAAGCCTTCTTCGCTTGCGGCGCGCTGAATGCGGGTCATCTCGCGGCTGGCCCGGCTGACTTCGGCACTTGATGCATAATTCTGTTGCGGCTCTTCATGGCTTCCGCGCATGCGGCGCAGGTTTTCGGCAATCTCTGCAAGGCCGGTAACTGTTTCGTCCGGATGGCGAACCGGCTGACGTTCCGAGCGCAGAATATTGCGCATGTCGGGGGCATCGTCCTGTTCGAGATCCATCAGGCGCTTTTCAAGGCTCGCCAAAGTGCGGTTGAGTTCTTCCATGGCTGGCGAAGGCGCCCGGCGCTCACGGCGGGCGTTCAATTCGTCAATGATGGATCGTGAACCTGACGCCAGATCTGGGTTTGCCATGAGAAATTCACTTTTTCCAATGATAGAGACCGCCGGAAGCAAATTCTGCGACGCAACTGGCAAGAATTTGCTCTGCTTACATTTGTCCAAACGTGGTAAATAACTCGTTAATATATGCGGCTAAGTGCGTGCTTTAGTGGGTGCAGAAAGGCATCCCACGGTTGAGCGGGTTGAATTCGGCAGGTCGAAGGCAGTCCGACATGAAAAGCGGACCTATCGGGTATGGAAGTTGCGTGAATCGCGGCGGCAAATGTAAATCGAAGCTGCGACACTGACAGCAATGTCAATGTGGGCTGTCATCAACAGTGGTTCCATCGCGCAATCGCGCGGTGACCGGGCGTTTCCGGGGGCGGAAACAGGGTAGAACATGAGTAAACAAACAAACGCGCCGGGGCAGGTGGCAGATATAGCGATTGCAGATCTGCTGACCGGTGCAAGCGGGAATGCACGAAAGGAAAATCAGTCAGGCGGTCGGCTATACCGGATCGGAGATCTCGCAGAAGAGTTCGACCTGACGTTGCGGGCCTTGCGCTTTTACGAAGACAAGGGACTGCTTAATCCGCGTCGTGCGGGTGTGACGCGACTTTACGATTACAACGACCATACACGCTTGCGTCTCATCCTGTTTGGACGGCGCATTGGCTTCACGTTGAGCGAGATGGGGCAACTGATCAGCGTGTGGGAAAATGGCACCACCGATCCGGCGGAAACAGAAGGCCTGCGCACGCGCTTCAAGGAAAAACTCCTGGAACTTGAGATGAAGAAGGACGAGATTGATCGGTCCGTTGAAGAGCTTCGGGCCATTCTGGCACGGATGGAGCGACCAATACGCTGATTGCACGCATCTGGCATAATTAAATGTGGCTGCCTTTGTCTGGATGATGGGACAGACAAGGGCAGCCTATTCATTCGTAATAAAAAATATAATCAAAAATCAACGCTTCCAGAATGCAATCCAGACCTTGACGCCATACGGGGGAATGACGGAATGGCCTAACCCTGTATCAGTATTATACAAGCCGTTTTGCATTCTCCGCTTTCCTCTACAGGCGTGTTTCAGTCTAATTGACCAACACAGATGTTGCTTGCAAAGTGAGAACGGATTGCGCTTAGCAATATGAAAAAGTTTAAAAACCTCCTGTTCATTGAAAACACGGCCATCTTAACTGGATTTAGATCGATCTTAAAATAGCAATTTGCTGGGTAAAATTTTTCAATCGGCGATGCCTAATTTAATTATTACTAAAAAACAAAATGTAATTTCCGGATAGCTGATTTATCTGCCAGGCGATCTCCCAAAGCCAGGGGTCTGGGAGTTCTGGAGAATATGTATTAACCCGTGAATCGCTGCGCTCGTTCTGGAGCAATTTGAACGATCAAACTACTGTTCACAATTATTCGACCTCATCTTTTTAGTTTGGGTATATTTGCGCACACTCGAATGTGTTGCCTCAGCCAGTTCGTCCGCGTGAGCGCCACCTGCAAGGGGAATGTTTCAGCCTGTCGCAGGAAGTGTACCCTTCTGCCGGAACTTCGACATATCAGCCCGGTTATTTCAGCCTTGCGACTTAACGCGAAAGTGAGGCTGAAAATGAAGAAAGCTCTTGTTCTGACCGCAGCGGCGTTTCTCGCCAGCTCCGGTTTTGCGCTGGCACAGGATCGAGTGCTTATCGAAGTGCCTCAGGCAGCGCGTGATTATGTCATCGCAAACCCTTCGGACCCGGTCGTCATTGAGGGCGATATCAGTGACGGCTATGTTCTACCCGATGCTATCGCGGTTCATCCGATCCCTGACAATCCCGATTTCGGTTACGTCTATGTCAATGGTGAGCCGGTGATTGTTTCCATGCAGAACCGCCAGGTCGTTTATTATACCGAAGGGCCGAATGCCGGGCCGCTGGTTCCAAACGAAGTTGTGACCTACATCGAAACCAATCCGGTCGATCCGGTTGTCATCGAAGGCGACATTGCCGAAGGCACGGTCATCCCGGATGATGTGCCGCTGGTCGCCGTTCCTGAGCAGCCGGCCTATGCCTACGTCTATGTGGAGGATCGTCCGGCGCTGATCGATACGCAGACGCGCCGCGTTGTATGGGTCAAGTAAGCCTTGGGCGGCAAATGGATAGAAGAAAGGCGGCAATTCTGCCGCCTTTCTTTCCGGTTACATGTGGTGCATTGATGCCGGGCCGACAAAATCGGCGTGATCATCGCCGTTCAGATTGCTCTGCCAGTCAACGACGACCCGTTCACCAGGCCGTACATTCGGATGATAAGGCGGATAGAGTTCGAAGCTCTGACCGTTGGTCAAAGTGACGACCTGGCTCGCCCGATCATAGGATTTCAGTGTGCCTTTAGTGAAATCTTCTGCATGTGCAGCAAATGAAAACAGCGAAACACCTGCCGCAATGGCAGCCATAAGGTGGTACCGCATTTCAATTATCTCCCGAATAGCGCCAATCGGATTGCGCTCCTCCGTGGGATCGTCAACTCGCATATTCATTCAACTATGCCGGGCCGATCCGCATCTATTGAGGTAGCGATGAATGTGCCTGGTTCCATAGCGAACCCGATCAAAACAATTCACGCCCGATCACAGCTCCGCGACTGGAGTTCACGGGCCGAAACACGTGTCTTTCGCCCGCAATAGAATTTGAATTGTAAAATTTTGTTCGCCGAAAATGTTCAATATTTTTTGGTATTTCTGGCACGCATATCGCCCGATTTCCGGTGTTATTGAAAGAATTATAGCGAAATCGAATTGATGGCGAAAAAAATAAAATTAACCTGCTACCCTTGTAGGGGGTGGAATAAGGGTATATCTATTAAAAATCGATTTTGTCATCGAACGACAAGGCGCATAAAGCGCCATGACTTTTCTTTCAATTTCGTAAAATCGCGACGAAAATTATTTCGTTATTCTTCAACCATGCGAATTGAAAGGAATTCTCTATGGCAAACGGAACAGTAAAATTCTTTAATAGCGGCAAAGGCTTCGGATTTATTCAGCCTGACGATGGTTCGCCGGACGTGTTTGTTCACATCTCTGCAGTTGAGCGTGCAGGTATGCATACGCTCAATGAAGGTCAGAAGGTGAGCTTCGAGTTGGTGGCGGATCGCCGTTCCGGCAAGAAAGCCGCTGATAATCTTCAGGCGCTTTAACTCGGGCGCTAAGTTATTGTCTCCGATCTTTGACCACGGATGTACTGGCACTGATTGTTGAGGCGATTGAAAGGTCGGGTTTCTCCCGGCCTTTTTTATTTTGGAGTGCATCCTAGTGTGGTGGATTTGAATCCGAAATTCGTTCGCAACCCCGCTCCAGAGTAATACGAATTTTGGATTCGCCACACTAGAGCATGTCTCCCGAAAGTGGGAGCCGGTTTCGGGACAAAGACATGCGTAAAAACAAATGGATAGAGTGGTTCCAACGACTCCGCTTTAACCAGAGCCGCTCCAAAAGTGTGAAGCGACTCTTCATCGGGAGTAAGTAGAATGCTCGAACAAAAATCGGCAGGACTGACCGAGGATACGCTGTTCAAGAAGCCGCTTTCGCGTATGGAAGCCAAGAGCGCCATAACCGACAAGACGGCAAAGGCTATCCTGAAGCATGAAAAAGCTGCGGTGGATGCCAAGACCGAACGATTGAAAGCTGCGCGCCTTGAGCGCGATAGGCTCGCATTATAGCCGGTCCCATAGCTGTATTGTGCAATCGTGCAAAACGAATGAATAGAGGCAGGTCGTAGCCAGCACGATGAAATAATTACATTTTATCGGTTTCTGTACGGCCAGGAAAGGAGTTAAATTGCAAGTACTGGTAAGAGATAATAATGTTGATCAGGCGCTGCGTGTGCTCAAGAAGAAGATGCAGCGCGAGGGAATTCTCCGCGAACTGAAAGAACGCAGGGCTTATGAAAAGCCTTCGGAGAAGCGCGCGCGTGAGAAGGGTGAGGCTATTCGCCGTGCGCGCAAGGATGCGAAAAAGCGGGCACAGCGCGAAGGTTTGCTGCCGAAGCCGAAGAAGAAGGTTGCTCCCGCACGGTCGAGAACCCCGGTCGCTTCCGCACCTGCGACCTCTTCTGCTGCGTAACATAATTCCCGAAATTTCGGATTTTAAAACCGTCCAGACAGGCCGCCGGATCGAAAATGCTCCGGCGGTTTTTGCGGACGTCGAACGAATATAGTGAGGCCCTCGTACCGGCGGATCGGCACGAGGGATCGTTTTGAGCTTATGCCTGTGCGCGGAGAGCCTTTGCAGCGGCCACCATATTGACAAGAGCCGGGCGGACTTCTTCCCATTTGCGTGTCTTCAAACCGCAATCCGGATTAACCCAGAGTTGACCGTCCGAAAGTCGTTGGCGAGCGAGCGAAAGCAGGTTCGTCATTTCAGACACTTCCGGTACACGCGGCGAATGGATGTCATAGACGCCCGGTCCGATCTCATTCGGATATTTGAACGACTTGAAAGCATCGAGCAATTCCATGCGCGAGCGTGACGTCTCGATCGAAATCACGTCTGCATCCATATCCGCAATCGCATCGATAATGTCGTTGAATTCCGAATAGCACATATGCGTGTGAATCTGTGTCTTGTCAGAAACGCCGCTCGAACAGATGCGGAAGCATTCGACCGCCCAGCCGAGATAGTTTTTCCAGTCCGGGCGGCGCAATGGCAGCCCCTCGCGCAAGGCCGCCTCATCGATCTGGATCATAGCCGCTCCGGCCTTTTCAAGATCGATCACCTCGTCGCGGATGGCAAATGCGATCTGGCGGCAGGTTTCAGCGCGTGGAATATCGTCACGAACGAAAGACCAGTTCAGGATCGTCACAGGACCCGTCAGCATGCCCTTGACGGGGCGTGAGGTCAGGGACTGGGCATATTTCCACCATCCGACGGTCATCGGTTCGGGGCGCGAAACGTCTCCGAAGATGATCGGCGGGCGAACGTAGCGCGATCCGTAGCTTTGAACCCATGCATGTTTGGTGAAAGCGAAGCCCGATAGCTTTTCGCCAAAGTACTGCACCATGTCGTTTCGTTCGAACTCGCCATGAACCAGAACATCGAGATCGATTTCTTCCTGCCAGCGGATGGCCGCTTCGGTGGCCCTGCGAATGAAGGTTTCATAGTCGCTGTCGCTGATTTCTCCCTTGTTGTGAGAGGCGCGGGCTCTGCGGACCTCAGCGGTCTGTGGGAAAGAACCGATTGTCGTGGTGGGAAAGCGTGGCAGGCCAAGCCTGTCACTCTGCAACGTCTGGCGTTTGCCAAAAGCGCTGGTACGCTTCTTCATACTGCTTTCAACAGATGCAACGCGCTGTTCAACGACCTTGTTGTGAACCTTGGCCGACGCAGCACGCGCTGCGATGGCCTCGCTTGCGGCCTTGAGCTGTGGCAGAACTGTACTTTTCCCGGATGCCAATGCCTGTCCCAGAACGGCCAGTTCTTCAAACTTCTGGGCTGCAAAGGCCAGCCAGTTCTTCAGATCGGCGTCGAGATCGGCTTCAAGCGTCAGGTCGATCGGTACATGAAGCAGCGAGCAGGAAGGCGCGATTTCAACGGATTGCGGGCCACGTTGCTCAACGACCGGCTGCACCTCGTTAATGATCGAAACGAGGTCCGTGCGCCAGATATTGCGACCGTCGATCACGCCGAGAGAAAGGACTTTTTCCGGAGCGAGTTTCGATACGACTTCGGAAAGTTGCTTCGGTGCACGGGCAAGATCGACATGCAGGCCGGCCACTGGCAGGGATATGGCGGTATCGAGGTTGGCACCCAGCGCTCCAAAATAGGTTGCGAGCAAAATCTTTGGTCCGGATACTGACGTCAAACGCTTATAGGCGAGTTCGAATGCAGCCAGCTCGTTAGGAATGAGATCGAGTACGAGTGCCGGTTCATCGATCTGCACCCAATCGGCGCCTGCGACTGCAAGTTCTCGCAGCAATTGTTCGTAGACAGGCAGAAGCTTTGGCAAAAGTGCTATGGCATTGAAGCCTTCGGAAGTCGATTTTGCAAGCTTCAGGAATGTCACCGGGCCTAGAATGACAGGGCGCGTGTGAATGCCCAAAGCCTTGGCTTCCAGAAAATGGTCAATAATCCTGGTGCTGGAAAGCCTGAATTCCTGATCGTCGGAGAGTTCCGGGACCATGTAGTGATAATTTGTGTCGAACCACTTGGTCATTTCCATCGCTGTTGTGCCATGGCCATGATGGGCATGCCCGCAGGAAGCCACTTCCCCCTGACTTCCGCGCGCCATCGCGAAATAGGTGTCGAGTGAGACTTCGCCGCCGTTCCACCCGTAACGAGCCGGAATTGCGCCGACCGTGACCACCATATCCAACACGTGGTCGTAAAGCGAAAAGTCGTTGGACGGAATTTTCACGATGCCCTGATCGCGTTGCTCTTTCCAGTTGGCGGCGCGCAAGGCACTGGCGATGGTCAGCAACTCCGTTTCAGATGATTTCCCGGCCCAATAGGCTTCAAGCGCGAATTTCAATTCGCGGCGCCGACCGATGCGCGGTACGCCCAAGGTGGCTGTTGTGATGGTAGCTTTAGACATGACTGCATAACCCCGATACAAGTTGGGGCGAGGTCATTTGAATGTGTGTGACACAAACCGGCCTCAGGAAGCTGGCTGTAAATGCGACACATCAGGGCACCCCGCCCATGGACGATATATGTCGGGGCAGGTCTCCTGGCTTACGGGTCATCGCCTCTATTCGCCTTCCCGGATTTGCACCAGTGGCATCATGAATATCGGCTCGCCGCTTACAGTTGCGGGGGCAGCTCCGGCCTTGCCATAAGGCGCACCGGGTTCCCTCTTAGCTTCACCGGATCATTCCGGTGAAGAACCACGACAAAATCTAGTCTGTCGCAATTGCGTGCGAGTGTCAATGTTACATAAAGAAATGTTTATATCTTTACATCATTATTTGATCTGAATTGGGCGGGCCGCCAGTTGCAACGGTTTCAGGTCGCTGGGTATTGCTGCCGGAAAGAAGCTTTCATTGCCGGAGGAGAACAGGCATTGCCGGGCGGCAAGCAGTGTAGGAAATCAACGCGATGCGGCGATTACAGCAGCATTTCCCCATCCTGCACGAACTTGTGTAATTTTTGACGTTTACGGAAACGTCAAAGTAGGTTAGCTTCGATCCGGAATTGACCGGGTGAGTGCGGATTCCGTGAGACGCTCAGTCAAAAAAGCAGCAAAAATGGCTATTTTCGCAGAAAATCATCCCTTTTTGTTGCAACATGCGCGCTGTCACAACGTTTTGCTATAATGTGGCATGCAGGCATGAAACGCGGTTACGGGCTCGTTCCAGCCATCGCGGAACGGCTCAGGTGGTGAATTTGGAGGATTTCTATGCCGAGCTATCGCGCGCCAGTTGAGGATACCAATTTCGTTCTCAACGACGTTCTGAATTATCAGCGCTACAACAACCTGCCGGGCTTTGCCGACGCGTCGCCCGATGTCGTCGAGGCAATCCTGTCTGAAGGCGCGAAGCTCGCCGAAGGCACCCTGTTTCCGGTTAACCAGACGGCTGATCGCGAAGGCTGCAAGCGTCATTCGGACGGTTCGGTGACGACGCCGAAAGGCTACAAGCAGGCTTATGATCTGTATCGTGAAGGCGGCTGGCTTGGTCTCGCCGTGCCCGAACAATATGGCGGGCAGGGGCTTCCCTATCTCCTGCACACGGCTGTCGGCGAATATATGTCGTCGGCCAATATGGCGCTCACCATGTATCCGGGCCTGACACAGGGCGCGATTGCCGCGATCCTGACCCACGGCACCGATGAGCAGAAGGACACTTATCTGCCGAAGATGGTGGAAGGCACCTGGACCGGCACCATGAACCTGACAGAACCGCATTGCGGTACGGATTTGGGCCTGCTGCGCACCAGCGCCACGCCACAGCAAGACGGCAGCTACAAGATTTCCGGCCAGAAGATTTTCATCTCGGCTGGCGAACACGATATGTCGGAAAACATCATCCATCTGGTGCTGGCCCGTATCGACGGTGCGCCGGAAGGCGTGAAGGGCATTTCGCTGTTCATCGTGCCGAAGTTCATTCTTGACGCGGAAGGCAATCCGGGCGAGCGCAATGGCGTTTCCTGCGGTTCCATCGAAGAAAAGATGGGCATTCACGGCAATGCCACCTGCGTCATGAATTATGACGAGGCAAAGGGCTTTCTGATCGGCGAGGCGCATAAGGGCCTGCGCGCCATGTTCACGATGATGAACGAAGCGCGTCTTGGTGTGGCGCTTCAGGGTCTTTCGATCGCCGAAACCGCTTACCAGAATGCTGCTATCTATGCGCGTGAGCGCATTCAGGGTCGTGCGCTTTCCGGTGCCGCAGCACCGGACAAGAAGGCCGATCCGATCATCGTGCATCCGGATATTCGCCGCAACCTCATGAATATCCGCGCTTTCAACGAAGCCGGTCGCGCGCTTATCCTCTGGACGGCACTCAATTCCGATATTGCCCATCGTGCAGGCGATGAAGCGGAACGTCAGGCCGCCGACGATCTGGTCGGTCTGCTCACGCCGGTTCTGAAAGGCGTTCTGACCGACAAGGGTTTTGAACATGCCGTCATGGCGCAGCAGGTCTTCGGTGGCCACGGCTATATCGAAGAACACGGCATGAGCCAGTATGTGCGCGATGCGCGTATCGCCATGATCTACGAAGGCGCCAACGGTATTCAGGCGCTCGATCTCGTCGGTCGCAAGCTGGCGCTGAATGGCGGTCGCGCGGTTACTGCCTTCTTCAAGGAAGTGGGCGAATTCTGCGAAGCCAATCGCGAGAACGAAAAGCTGTCCTTCTTCACCAAGCATCTGAAGAAGGGCCTCAACGATCTTCAGGCCGCCACCATGTGGCTGATGCAGAATGCGATGGCCAAGCCCGACAATGCCGGTGCAGCCTCCAATGACTATATGCATCTCTTCGGTCTTGTGGCGCTCGGCTTCATGTGGGCGCGCATGGCCAAGATCGCCGAAGAAAAGCTTGGCAGTGGTGAAGGCAACAGGGCTTTCTTCGAAGCCAAGCTTGTCACCGCACGCTATTATTTCGAGCGGATCATGCCGGAAAGCGCAGCACATCTCGCACGCATCCAGTCGGGTGCGGATTCGATGATGGCGCTCAACGCGGACACATTCTGAGTTAGGGATTGAGCTAAATTTCGAATTTAGCGGGAAGGAGTCAACATGGCTGAGGCTTATATTTACGATCACGTGCGCACACCGCGCGGACGTGGCAAGAAGGATGGCAGCCTGCACGAAGTGCCTGCCGTGCGTCTGGGCGCGAAGGTTCTGGAATCCCTGCGCGACCGCAACGGCATCGACACTGCAAAGGTCGATGACATTATTTTCGGCTGCGTCGATCCGGTCGGCGAAGCTGGCGCGGTCATTCCGCGTTCTGCCGCCTTTGAAGCCGGTTACGACTTCAAGGCGCCGGGCATCCAGATTTCGCGCTTTTGCGCTTCGGGCCTTGATGCGGTTAATCTGGCAGCAGCCAAGGTCGCCTTCGGTTCCGACGATCTGGTGATTGCTGGCGGGGTGGAAAGCATGTCGCGTGTGGGCATGGGCATGTCGGGCGGTGCCTGGTACATGGACCCATCGGTCGGCTTCCCCGGCTATTTCATGCCGCAGGGCGTTTCCGCCGATCTGATCGCCACGAAATATGGTTTCAGCCGCGATGACGTCGATGCCTATGCTGTCGAAAGCCAGAAGCGCGCTGCCAAGTCGTGGGAAAAGGGCTATTTCAAGAATTCAGTCATTTCGATCAAGGACCAGAATGGCCTGACCATTCTCGATCATGACGAGCATATGCGTCCTTCGACCGACATGCAGGCGCTGGGCCAGCTCAATCCGTCCTTTGTGATGCCGGGCGAAATGGGCGGCTTCAATGCGGTCGGCATTCAGGCCCACCCGGAAATCGAAACCGTCAATCACGTCCACCATGCCGGTAATTCATCGGGCATTGTCGATGGTGCGGCTGGCGTTCTGGTTGGCTCCAGGAAGGCTGGCAAGGCCTTCGACATCAAGCCGCGTGCGCGCATTCGTGCTTTTGCGAATATCGGTTCCGAACCGGCGCTCATGCTGACTGGCCCGGTCGATGTGACGGAGAAGCTTCTCAAGCAGGCGAAGATGAAAATCTCGGACATCGACCTGTTCGAGCTGAACGAAGCCTTTGCGGCGGTTGTTCTGCGCTACATGCAGGCCTTCGACATTCCGCACGACAAGATGAACGTTAATGGCGGCGCCATTGCCATGGGCCATCCGCTGGGTGCTACCGGCGCGATGATCCTCGGTACGGTGCTGGATGAATTGGAACGCCGCGACCTCAACACCGCGCTGGTGACCTTGTGCATCGGTGCCGGCATGGGCACGGCGACGATCATCGAGCGCGTTTAAGGCGAGGGAGGTTTTACGAATGGCTTACACGAATTTCAAAGTTGAAACCGACGTCGATGGCATCGCTCTCGTTACCTGGGACATGCCTGAAAAGTCGATGAACGTCTTCACCGTCGAGGTGATGCAGGAATTGAATTCCATTATCGATGCGGTGACTGTCGACGACAAGATCAAGGGTGTTGTCATAACATCCGGCAAGGAGAGCTTCTCCGGTGGCGCCGACCTGACCATGCTGGAAGGCATGTTCAAGGAGTTCCAGAAGCAGAAGGCCAAGGACCCACAAGGTGCGGTCCAGTCTCTGTTCGACAATGTCGGCAAGATGAGCGGTCTTTTCCGCAAGCTTGAAACCTGCGGCAAGCCTTGGGTTTCGGCGATCAACGGCACCTGCATGGGCGGCGCGTTTGAAATGTCGCTCGCCTGCCATGCCCGCGTGGCATCCGATGCGCCGGGCGTGAAAATGGCCCTGCCGGAAGTGAAAGTCGGCCTGTTTCCGGGCGCTGGTGGTACGCAGCGCGTTCCGCGTCTTGCCAACCAGCAGGATGCGCTGCAGATGATGACGACCGGCTCCAGCCTGACGGCGCAGCGCGCCAAGGCGATGGGTCTCGTCACGGAGATTGCTCCGGCCAAGAAGCTGGTCGAAACCGCAAAGAAGCTCATCAAGGGCGGCCTCAAGCCGGTTCAGCCATGGGATGAAAAGGGCTTCAAGCTGCCGGGCGGCGCGATCTATTCGGCTGCCGGTGCCAATCTCTGGCCTGCTGCGACCGCCATTCTGCGTCGCGAAACTTCCGGCAATTACCCGGCGGCGCTCGCTATCCTGAAGTCGGTTTATGAAGGTCTTCTGGTGCCATTCGATACTGGCCTCAAAATCGAGCAGCGCTACTTCACCGAAATCCTCCAGACGACCGAAGCGGGCATGATGATCCGTTCGCTGTTCGTGTCGTTGCAGGAACTGAACAAGGGCGCACGCCGCCCGGCGGATGAAAAGCCGACCAAGCTCAAGAAAATCGGCGTCATTGGCGCTGGTTTCATGGGTGCAGGCATTGCCTATGTGACCGCCAAGGCGGGCATTCCGGTGGTGCTGATCGACCGCGATCAGGAAGCCGCCGACAAGGGCAAGGCCCATACGGCTGATCTCGTGACCAAGGAAATGCAGAAGGGCCGCGCCACCGAGGCCGACAAGGAAAAGCTCCTGTCGCTCATCACCGCAACGCCTGATTATGCTGAACTTGACGGTGCCGATCTGGTGATCGAAGCCGTGTTCGAAGACCGCGAAGTCAAGCGCGTTGCGACCGAGAAGGCTGAGGAAGTGCTGAAGTCTTCGGCGATCTTCGCGTCGAACACCTCGACCCTGCCGATCAGCGGTCTTGCCAAGGTCTCGAAGCGTCCGAAGAACTTCATCGGCATCCACTTCTTCTCGCCTGTCGACAAGATGATGCTGGTGGAAGTCATTCTCGGCAAAAAAACCTCCGACAAGGCTTTGGCCGTCGCGCTCGATTATGTCCGCGCGATCAAGAAGACGCCGATTGTTGTCAACGACACACGGGGCTTCTACGTCAATCGTTGCGTGCTGCGCTATATGTCGGAAGCCTACAACATGCTGGTTGAAGGCGTTCCGGCTGCCATGATCGAAAATGCCGCCCGCATGGCCGGTATGCCCGTTGGTCCGCTGGCGCTCAATGACGAAACCGCTATCGACCTGTCGCAGAAGATCCTCAAGGCAACGCTTGCCGACCTTGGCGAGAAGGCTGTCGATCCGCGCCATGTCGAGCTGGTGGACAGGCTCGTCAATGAGTTCGACCGCAAGGGCCGCAAGAACGGCAAGGGCTTCTACGAATATCCGGCAAAGCCCGCCAAGAAGCATCTGTGGCCGGGCCTCAAGGATCTCTATCCGCAGCAAGACCCGGACAAGATCGATGTGAAGGAGCTGAAGGAACGCTTCCTCGTCACCATCGCTCTGGAAGCTGCCCGCGTGATGGAAGAAGGCATTGTCACCGATCCGCGCGAGGCGGATGTCGGCTCGATCCTGGCCTTCGGTTTTGCGCCTTATACAGGTGGTACGCTGTCTTATATCGATGGCATGGGCGCGAAGAAATTCGTCAAGCTTGCCAAGGAGTTGCAGAAGAAATACGGCCAGCAGTTCAAGGCGCCGAAGCTTCTGCTCGACATGGCCGAGAACGGCGAAAGCTTCTATCAGCGCTTCAACCCGTACAAGACGGAGACGAAGAAGGCAGCGTAAACATCCCTCCTTCGCAAAATCATCAGGCGCGGCATGTTTCATGCCGCGCTTTTTATTTGCGCGTTCCGCTTTTGCTGAAATGTCATAGCCTGAAAATAAGAAAATTTTCCCTGTTAATTCAGCCGTCTTGCGTAATTATCGCTTTTTCGGTAGGTTGAAGCCGAAGATGGGACGGAAATTAGGTTTAAAATCCTTTGAAGCATATCTTTCCTGATGGGGACTGTTCAGGAAGATATGTTGGAACCTACGTGGCGGATCATGACTATGTTTTCTCACGAGAGCGTGTGGGCGGCCATTGATGCTCTGGCTGAACGTCATTCCCTGAGTGCGTCCGGGCTGGCGCGCCGGGCAGGGCTGGACCCAACGACCTTTAACAAATCCAAGCGCTATGCTTCTGACGGGCGTGCGCGCTGGCCTTCGACGGAATCGCTCGCCAAGGTGATGGAAGCAACCGGCTCGAGCTTCGATGAGTTCACGCGGCTCATTCAGGGCGAAAACCGCACGCCGCAATTCGGCGAATATACGCAGGACATGCAGTCCATTCCATTGCTCGGCATGGCTGAAGCCGGTGCGGGTGGCTATTTCGACGATGCCGGTTTCCCGGCGGGGCAAGGCTGGGACATTGTGGAATTTCCCGCCGGATCGGGGGAAGGTGTGTATGCGCTGGAGGTTTCGGGTGACTCGATGTTGCCCCTTTACCGTGATGGCGATACGCTGATCGTTGCACCCAATACCGCCATTCGCCGGGGCGATCGCGTGGTGGTGCGAACGAAAGACGGAGAAGTGATGGCCAAGATTCTGCATCGCCAGACGCCGCGAACCATTGAGCTTCACTCGCTCAATCCCGAACATCCGAACCGAATCTTCGAGTCGAAGGATATCGAATGGGTCGCCCGCATTTTGTGGGCGAGCCAGTAATGGCGCAATCGCAGGACAGAAGCCATGCACGTGCCGTTTTCGGCGGTCTGGCTGGCATAACAGGTGCAGTTCTGGTCGCAGCCTTCGTGGCGCCGTTCTATGGCGCGCTGGATCGACCTGTCGTCGTCATCAATTCCGGTGACGCACAGACCGGCTCTGGTGCAGGTAATGGCATCGTTGTCGAACAGTTCGACTATAATGAACCGGGAACACAGCCTGAAACGGGCAATGCACCGGAGGGGACCTCACCGCAGCCGGGCCAGGTCGCACCCGCTGAAGGGCAGTCGCCTGCATCGCCGGAAAACGGCAAGGCTAACGATCAATCCAATGAAAGTGACATGCAACGCGAGGCACCGCGTCCGCCGCTGAGTGATCTCGGTCTTGCATCCACGCCCAAGCCGCCAGAGCCGCCTGCACCGGCCACACCTGTCGATGCGGGCGAACAGATGCAGCTTTTGCAGCGCCCTGTCGCGGTGGCGGCCGGACGGCTGGAAAGCCAGGGCCGCATGATCGAGCTGCAGGGCATTGAAATCGTGCCGGTGGAACAGACATGCCAGACGGCTTCCGGCGAAAGCTGGCCATGCGGCATGCAGGCGCGCACTGCCTTCCGGCAATGGCTGCGCTCCCGTGCCGTCATGTGCCGCCTGCCTGAAAACGACAACGGTGCGGCAGTCGCAACCGAATGCACGCTGGGCAATGAAGATGCAGCCGCATGGCTCGTCGCCAATGGCTGGGCGAAGGCTGTTCCGGGCGGTGCCTATGACGAAGCGGGCCGCAAGGCTGTGGAGGCTCGCCTCGGCATCTTCGGCGACAAGCCTGATACGTCGCTGCCCAATCCGGAGCCGGATAGCGGCAATATGATGGATAATCCTTCGCCGCTGGCCCCTGAAACGGAGCCGCAGCCGTCTTCGCCGTCCCCACAGCCGCAGGGTGAGTTTCCGCCTGCGCCGCCTGCACAATGAAAAAAAACGACACCTCTTGTGGTAATTCCGGTCCTGAAATGAAAAAAGCCCCGCTCGATGCGGGGCTTTTTCGTTCCGTATCTTGAAGCTTACGCCAGTTCGCCAGCCAGAGCCTTCTTGATCAGCGCGCGGGTTTCGTCGATGCCGTAGAGCGCGACGAAGGAACCGAAGCGCGGTCCGCGTTCCTGACCGATCAGCACTTCATAGAGCATCTGGAAGAAGGAAACCGAAACGCCGGGACCGCCTTCCGGGCTCTTCTTGGTGTGGTCCTGATAACGCTCAATGGCGCGGGCAACGTCGAGAATGGCATTCTGGATGTCGTTGCCATCGCTGCCGGCAGGCAGCGTTGAAAGCTTGGCATCCAGCGCTTCGAGCGCTGCGCGTTCTACATCGTCAGGCGCGCGGAACTGCTTGGTAGGCTTCACGAAATCGTTGAAGTAACGGATCGCATAGCCGACGAGCGCGTCGAGCTCCGGATTGTTTTCCGGCGTAACGCCCGGCACGTGGCGCGAGATGAAACCCCACAGCACAGCCGGATTTTCGGCATTCGATGCACTGACCAGATTGAGCATCAGCGCGAATGTAACCGGCAGGTTCACCTTCGGCGGGTTGCCGTAATGAATATGCCAGACCGGATTGTTCAGCCGGTCCTTCCACTCCATGTTTCCTTGGCGGTGATAGGCCGAAAGATGGGCGAAATATTCGTCCACCGCCTTCGGGATGACATCGAAGTAAAGCCGCTTGGCGGTCTTCGGCTTCTGGAAATTGTAAAGTGCAAGACTTTCGGTCGGCGCATAGGCCAGCCATTCATCGATGGAAATGCCGTTGCCCTTGGACTTGGAAATCTTCTGGCCAAGCTGGTCGAGGAACAGTTCATAGACGAAATGTTCCGGCGCGCGACCGCCGAGGATTTCGCAAATGCGGTCATAAACGCCCGCATTGGTCTGGTGGTCCTTGCCGAACATTTCGAAATCGACGCCGAGCGCTGCCCAGCGCATGCCGAAATCGGGCTTCCATTGCAGCTTCACCTTGCCACCTGTGACGGACAGCGTGGTTTCAACGCCGTCCTCATCGTCGAAGGTGATGGTGCCAGCCTTGGCATCCACGCTCTTCATTGGCACGTAAAGCACGCGGCCGGACTTCGGCGAGATCGGCAGGAACGGGCTGTAGGTTGCCTGGCGCTCTTCGCCGAGCGTCGGCAGCATCACCTTCATGATGTCGTCATAGCGCTCGACGGCCTTGAGAAGCACGGCGTCGAACTTGCCGGACTTGTAATATTCGGTCGCGCTGGCGAATTCGTAATCGAAGCCGAAAGTGTCGAGGAAGCGGCACAGCATGGCGTTGTTGTGATCCGCAAAGCTCTTGTAGTCGCCGCCGAACGGGTTCGGAACGGTCGAAAGCGGCATTTGCAGATAGGGCTCAAGAGCTGCCTTGTCCGGCACATTGTCCGGAATCTTGCGCATGCCGTCGAGATCGTCCGAAAAGCAGATCAGGCGCGTCTTGACCTTGTCTTCGGTCAGGATGCGGAAGGCATGGCGCACCATCGAGGTGCGCGCCACTTCGCCGAACGTGCCGATATGCGGCAGGCCGGAAGGACCATAACCGGTCTCGAAGATCACCGTCTCCGGCAAGCCGGTCTTTGCATAGCGCTTGAGGATTTTCTTCGCTTCTTCAAAAGGCCATGCTTTCGCTTCCGCAGCCGCCGCGGTCAGTTCCGGGGTCAGCGTGATTTCGGGAAGGCGGTGCGAGGTCATGGTTCAATCCTGTGAAGGGGGGCTACTCGTTAAAACTTACGCGCAAGTAAGGCGCATACTGCTCTATGGCGCGGCAACCACTGTCCGTCAACGGTTGCGATCGAATTTCCTTGCGCAACGGGATGCGGCTTCCTAACTTTCAAACCAATTTGGGCCGTTGGATTTGATTCCGGCCATTGTTGTGCAGGAGTACGCGATGAAAAAGATCACCCCGCAGGATGCACTCGTCTATATCATGATTACGACGTCTGCAGCCGACACCACCATGACCGATGCCGAGCTGGAATCCATCGGCAATGTGGTGACGCGCCTGCCGGTTTTCCGTGGTTTTGATACCGGGCGTCTGCCGCAGCTTGCCAATGATTGCTATGCGCTGCTGGCCTATGAAGACGGTCTGGAGAGGATTCTCGACCTCGCTCATGAAGCCCTGCCGGAACGCCTCTACGATACGGCCTATGCGCTGGCTGTCGAAGTGGCTGCCGCCGATCTGCATGTGGAGCAGGAGGAGCTGGAGTTCCTCCAGATGTTGCGTGACCGCTGGACGCTCGATGAGCTGACCGTTGCCGCCATCGAACGCAGCGCCCGCGTGCGGTTCCGCAAGCTCGATCCTGTTGTTTAGAGCCTGTTCCAAAACTCATCCTGTGTGGCTGCAAATGGCAATTTGTCTGCGTTCCGGCGCTCATGCAGCTTTTTGTTTCAGGCTCTTAAGCGCTGGTGGCTGCATAGGCTCGGCTTCCTTCATCCAGAACTGTCGAACCTCATCCTGAGCTTGTCGAAGGATCAGCAGTTGAATGCAAAACGGGCGGAAAATCCGCCCGTTTCCTTTGTGGGGTTCAGGAAAATCAGCACACGACCGGGAGCCGTCGTGCCTTGCGCCCTTCCAGAGCAGCGCGCATGATGCGGGCTGCTTCTGCAAATGTGGGCGTTTCCTTCCAGTGTTCGGCATGAATGAAGCCGGTCGGAACGATATCCTTCAGCGCTTCCAGCGTGTGGCGCGGCACCATATCGGTGCAGTTCCACAGGCGACGGAAGACAACGCTGATCCGTGTGACCTTGCCGTTTACCTGAACGGACGGCTCGGTCGTTTCCAGAGCCCAATCTTCATAGGCGTCGACTGCATCCTGGAATGCATGATGCAGATAGATCGGTGCGTGACCGTCATGAAGCGGGGGCAGCAAACTAGACATTTCTGTTTCCTCTCTTCCTATTGGTTCAGCTTTCAGGGGGCATTTGTTGCCAGGTGAATGAATTGGGGCAAACAAATGCATTTTAACAAGAGCCATGAATTGCTCTTCAGTGGTCTATGTGTGCCGTGTCGAAATGGAAGCTCACGAAATACGACAACACATAATTAACCATGATCTACGGAAGAAGGCCTGTTTGGCAAGAGGCGATTTTCTTTAAATAAGCTTTTATCGGAAAAATAATTCAAACGCATAGGTTGAAATACTGCAATAATAAGCTAGCAAACTGTTGAAATATTATTTTTACTTGACGGTTAAATATGCCGGAAAACGAAGTGTTTTTCGATATTTATTGTTCGGGTGACAGGTTTTGCTCCTGTCATTTGCAGGCGACTGGTATAAAAAGTCATCAAATGAAAATGTGATTGCGGGGCAATGGATATGGCTCAACTGGTTCTGTCGCGTAGGGCTTTTCTGGCGGGGTCGACCGCTTTGGCCGCCGTCGCCGTCTGGCCGCAACGGTCGAATGCGGCTGGTGAGGCGCAGAAAGGCGGGCGGCTGGTCGTGGCCGCAGATTCAGAACCGCGCAATCTGAACCCGGCCATCGTTGCATCCAATGGCGTTTTCTTCGTCGCAAGCAAGGTGGTCGAGCCTCTGGCGGAAGCGTCTTTCGAAGGTGAAAATGGTCTCGCGCCACGGCTTGCCACAAGCTGGGAAGGTTCGACCGACGGGTTGACGGCGACGTTCCACCTGCGCGAAGGCGTCAAATGGCACGACGGCACGCCTTTCACATCGGCGGATGTGGCATTTTCGGCCATGGAAGTCTGGAAACCGCTGCAAAACCTGGGACGTGTCGTGTTCAAGGCGCTGGAGAAGGTTGAAACGCCGGATGACCTTACCGCCATTTTCCATTTCTCCGAGCCGACGCCTTTCCAGCTTATCCGCAATGCCTTGCCCGCGCTGACCGCGGTGCTGCCGAAGCATGTCTTCGCAGGAACTGACATCATGGCCAATCCGGCCAATGAGAAGCTCGTCGGAACCGGTCCGTTCAAATATGCCGAACACAAGACCGGCGAATATTACCGACTGACGCGTAACGACGATTACTGGGGCGAGGGTGAGCCTTATCTGGATGAGATCGTCTATCGCGTGTTGCCGGACCGTGCCGCAGCGGCAGGCGCGCTGGAGGCCGAAGAAATCGACCTCGCCGCCTTTTCCGCCGTGCCGCTCGCCGATCTGGACCGTATCTCGAAGGTTCCGGGCCTTACGGTCATCTCCAAAGGCTATGAAGCGCTGACCTATCAGCTCGTGGTGGAAATCAACCATCGCCGCAAGGAACTGGCGGACCTGAAGGTTCGACAGGCGATCGCTCATGCTATCGACCGCGATTTTGTGGTGAAGACGATTTTCCTCGGTTACGCCAAGACCTCGACCGGTCCTGTGCCGCGTTATGACAGCCAGTTTTATACCGATGATGTGCCATCCTATCCGTTCGACGTCGCGAAGGCGAATGCGCTTCTGGACGAGGCTGGTTACAAGCGGGGCAAGGACGGCACGCGCTTCACGCTCAAGCTTCTGCCTGCGCCTTATTTCAATGAAACGAAACAGTTCGGCGATTATCTGCGTCAGGCGCTTGCGGCTGTCGGCATCGATGCGCGTATTGTCAATAATGATTCCGCCGCGCACCAGAAGGCGGTTTACACCGACCATGACTTCGATCTGGCGATTGCACCGACGGTTTATCGCGGCGATCCGGCCATATCCACGACAATTCTGGTCGAAAGCGGTATCCCGGCAGGCGTGCCGTTTTCCAATCAGGGCGGCTATGCCAATGCTGAACTGGACGCGCTGATCGCCAAAGCCGCACGCGAAATCGATGAGAAAAAGCGCACGACGCTCTATCATCAGTTCCAGCAGATGGTGGAGGCAGATTTGCCACTGATTAACGTGGCGGAATGGGGCTTCATCACCGTTGCCCGTGACCGCGTGAAGAATGTTTCCAACAATCCTCGCTGGGCTGTTTCCAACTGGGCGGATACGTGGCTGGAGCAGTGACGAACCTTTCCGATTGATTGTATCCTGTCATCGTGAAACAGATTCTGGCCCTTTTCCGCAAACGACTGCTCGGCAGCTTCATCGTGCTGCTGATTGTCATTGTCGGCTGCTTCTTCCTGGCAGAAAGCGCGCCGGGGGATGCCGTTGACGCCTATGCTGTGACATTCGGCGGCGATGCGGCAACGATTGCCGAAATGCGCGCGCGCTGGGGGCTGGATCAGTCGGTCTGGCATCGGCTCGGGGCCTATCTGGCAGCCCTTGTGCAGGGTAATCTTGGCTGGTCCGTCAGTTTCAACCGGCCCATTCTCGACGTTATACTGGAACGCTTGCCCAACACACTTCTTTTGATGGGGGCGGCGACTGCCTTGTCTTTTGCCGCAGGGTCGCTCCTTGGCATCGTGGCAGGGGCAAAGCCCGGAAGCTTTCGCGACCGGTTTCTCTCCGTGGCATCGCTGATCCTCTATGCGATCCCCGGTTTCTGGCTGGCGCTCGTGCTGGTCATCCTTTTTTCAATCAGGCTGCGCTGGTTGCCGTCGAGCGGCATTGAAACAATTGCTTCCGGCAAGCATGGGCTGGCGCGGGCAGGCGACATTGCAGTTCATCTGGTGCTGCCGGTCGTTTCGCTGGCGGTGATCTATCTGGCACTTTACTTGCGGGTCATGCGCGCCGCCATGGCCGACATATGGCGCATGGATTTCGTGCGCGCCTTGCGGGCAAGGGGCATTTCGCATTCGCGCATTGTCCTGCGCCACGTGGCGCGCAACGCCTTGCTGCCGCTCGTCACTGTACTGGGCCTGCAGGCCGCATCCATGCTCGGCGGCAGCGTGGTGATCGAAAGCGTTTTCGCCGTGCCGGGGCTGGGACGGCTGGCGCAGGAGGCCGTCGCAAGCCGTGACACGCCGCTTCTGCTCGGCGTCATTCTGGTCAGCGCCATCATGGTGATCGTGGTCAATTTCCTGATCGACCTGATCTATCTCTGGCTCGATCCGCGTATCGCGGCCGGAGGCGGCGGAGTATGAACGGGGTGAAATGTTATTTCAGAACGGGTGAGGGTTTAGCAGGTGCAATCCTGCTGGCGCTGCTCGTACTGGCAGCACTTTCCGCACCTCTCATCTTTCCCGCCGATCCTTTAAGCATTGTCTCAACGCCGCTGCTGCAGCCCTTTGACAATACAGATTTTATTCTCGGAACCGACCGGCTTGGACGCAATGTTCTGGCCGAGCTTTTCTATGGTGCGCGCACATCGCTTGGCGTTGGACTGGCTGCTGCCTTGGCCTCAATTATCCTCGGCAGCATCATCGGGACGCTGGCCGGTTTTGCGGGCGGTATCGTCGATGAAGTCCTGATGCGGATCACGGAAGCCTTCCAGACCGTGCCGGGCTTTCTGCTGGCATTGGCGCTGGTCAGCATTGCCGGGCCGACACTGCCGGTGTTGATTGCAGCGATTGCACTTTCAAGCTGGACGCAGGCTGCGCGCCTCACGCGCGGGCAGGTGCTCACAATCCGCGAAAGCGATTACGTGGCTTCCGCCCGCGTCATCGGCATGCATCCGATGGAAATCGCTTTCCGCCAGATACTGCCCAACGCTCTGCCGCCGGTTCTGGCGCTGGTGCCGGTGATCGTCGCTTCCGCCATATTGATTGAAGCGGCTCTGTCCTTTCTGGGGCTGGGCGATCCGAACCGCGTCACCTGGGGCGGCATGATCGCCGAGGGGCGCACGGTCCTGCGTTCCGCCCCCTGGCTTTCGATCCTGCCGGGACTGGCGCTGGCATTGACTGTTGTGGGCGTCTATCTGGCGGGCGAGGGACTGACGAACGCCTTGTCCCGGCGCGAGGTGCAGTCATGACGGTGATCGTGCGGTTGGAGCAGCTTTGCGTGCACTATGGCCGTGAAATGGCGCTGGAGAATATCAATCTTGATGCCCGGCGCGGTGAAACGCTGGCGATCATTGGCGAAAGCGGCTCGGGCAAAAGCACGCTGGCGCTGGCGCTGGCCTCGCTCCTGCCAGCCAACGCACGCATTTCGGGCAATATGGAATGGCCGGAGGACAGGCTGAAGCCGGGACGCGACATTGGCTTCGTGTTTCAGGACCCGGCATCGAGCTTCGATCCGCTGATGACGGTCGGCGCGCAACTTGTCGAGACCATTCGCGCCCATGCGAAAATCGACAAAACAGCAGCGAAAGCCAAAGCAGTCAGCCTTTTACAGCGGGTTCACATTCCGCAACCGGAGCTAAGTTTTTCGCGCTATCCGCACCAGTTTTCGGGCGGGCAGAAACAGCGCATCGCAATTGCGCTCGCCATTGCCGCGGGTCCGCGCCTGCTGATCGCGGATGAGCCGACAAGCGCGCTCGACACCATCGTGCAGAAAGAGATTGTTTCTCTCCTGCGCGAACTGGTGCGCACTGATGGGATGACGCTGATCTTCATTACCCATGACATCGCGTTGGCATCGGGACTGGCGGATCGCATCGCGGTTTTCCGGCGGGGTGTGCTGGTGGAACTTGGCCTCGCTCGAACGATCATTTCTGACCCACAAACAGATTATACGAAGGCTCTGATTGCGGCCGTGCCGGTGCTGGAGGCAGCCCATGGTTGATCCGATTCTGAAGGCCGACGATCTCATTTTACGCTATGGCGACGCCCTTGCGCTCAATGGTGTCAGCCTCACGATCCAGCCGGCCGAGACACTGGCGCTGGTCGGTCCGTCTGGCAGCGGCAAGTCCACGCTGGCGCGGGCACTGCTGCGGCTTCACCCGCTTGCAAGCGGTACAATCCGTTTTGAAGGCGAGGACTGGCTGGCGCTCAAAGGGGCCGGTCTCCGCAAGCAGCGGGCGCGCATGCAGATGGTGTTTCAGGACCCGCTCTCAGCCTTCAATCCGCGTGCGAACGTCTATGATCTCTTACGCGAACCGCTGCGCATCCACGGGCTGAAACGCGATATTGCCAGCCTTCTGCAAACGGTCGGGCTTGATCCAGCACTGGCACGGCGCGGCGTCCATGAGATTTCCGGTGGGCAGCGCCAGCGCGTCGCGATTGCGCGGGCGCTTGCAACTGCTCCGTCGCTGATCGTGCTGGACGAGGCGGTTTCGGCGCTCGATGTCACCGTGCGCGGCGCCATTCTCAACCTGCTGCGGGATATACAGAAAGCTGAACAGACGGCCTATCTCTTCATCACGCATGATCTCGCCGTGGCAGCGCAAATGGCGGATCGTATCGCGGTGATGGAGCGTGGGCGGATTGTCGAATGCCGCCCGACGCGGGAACTGCTGGCGGCACCGCAAACGCCTGTCACCAAAGCGTTGATCCAAGCGGTGCCGCGATTGTCTGTTTAAGCCTTGCCCAGTTCCACCGAACGCTTGCGGGCAGCCTCCACGGCTTCGGCCACCAGCGTCTTGAGCCGGTCGCCGCCCATCAGAACTTCGAGTGCGGCAGCGGTGGTGCCGTTCGGGCTTGTCACCTGTTCGCGCAGCTTTGACGGCGTGTCCGTGCTGGCATCGGCCAGCGCGCCTGCACCCATTACGGTTTGCATGGCCAGAAGTGCGGCCGTTTCATGCGGCAGACCGGCGGTCACACCGGCATCGGTCAGCGCCTCGATGAAGTGGAACACATAGGCAGGCCCGGAACCCGAAACAGCGGTTACGACGTCCATAAGCGCTTCATCATCCACACTTGCGACCTTGCCGGATGTCTCAAGCAGGCGCGCGACGAAGGCTTCGTTCTCGTCGCTCACATTGGCGTTCTTGTAGGTGACGAGCATCCCCTTGCCGATGGCGGCAGGCGTGTTGGGCATGCAGCGTAGCACGGCTGCATCGTGACCAAGCTTGCTTTCAAAAAGGGCGACCGGAATACCCGCGGCAACGCTGACGAAAGTGGCGGCGGGTGCGAAGCGCTTATAGGCTGGCAGAACCTGTGCCATGACCTGCGGCTTGACCGCCACGAGAACCATGCGCGGCTTCAGATCGCCGGGGAGGGCTTCAGCATCGGCAAAGGCATGGACGCCAGCACCGGCAGCGCGATCACGAAGCGCTTCGGTAGGCTCCACGACATACACGTCTTTCGCCTTGAGGATACCGCTATCGAGCCAGCCTTTCAGCATGGCGAAGCCCATATTGCCGCAACCGACCAGAATTACCGTGTCATGCATGTTGATTGTTCCACCTTTGGATTTCATTGGGACATGGTCCGCGATGGTATAGCCCCGCCTTATTACGCTGCGCAAGTATATGCGGCGTATCCACGAATTTCTGAGGTTAAATCATTGATCGCCCAAAATATATCGACCAATATGAACCAAAGTTGAGTGAAGCTTCGGAGGGGAAGAATGGATCCGGCTTTGACAACGGGTGTGCCGCCAGCCGAAGCCTTTGGCCATGTCCGCATCATCATAGGCATGATCCTGGGCCTTTGCGTTTCACGCCTTTTGACTGGATTGGCACGCTTTATCCAGCATCCCGGCAAACAGAAAATTTATCCGGTCCATCTGGCTTGGGTGGGTTTCATCCTGCTTTCGGTCATCCATTTCTGGTGGTTCGAGTTCAGCTTGCGAACCATTCCGCTCTGGACTTTCGAGAAGTATCTGTTCGTAATCTTCTATGCCGGATTGTATTTCCTGCTCTGCACGCTGCTCTTCCCCGACAGTATGGAAGAATATACCGGCTATCGCGATTACTTCATTTCCCGGCGCAAGTGGTTTTTCGGCATTCTGGCATTGGTCTATGTGGCTGATTTCATCGATACGCTGCTGAAAGGAGCGGACCACTATCGGGTCTATGGGATCGAATATCCGATTCAGGTCGCTTGCTTCATCCTGTTCAGTCTGATCGCGGTGTTCTGGGGTAACCGGCGTTATCACGCGGTTTTCGCCGCCGTTGCGCTGGTTTACCAGATCACTTTCACACTGCGCCATTTCGCAACGTTGAGTTAGAGAATGTCTCCCAGAAGTGGGCCGCTCTACGACTGCTTTTCGGCATTGCGCCGGGTTTCCGCGTCCACGATTTCGCGGAACTGGCGCAGCAGCGGGTGGCGTGCCGTCTGCTTGACGCCGTAATCGAGATTGAACGCATAATCGAAATCCGGCGGATTGAGCCCGATATTATGCTGCATCATGGTTTCGAGCTTGTCGAAGCCCTTGGCAAAAATAGCTTCCGTCGATTTGCCTTCGCTGTAATCCGCCCAAAGCTCCATGATTTCTGCGCTGAGATCGTCCGGCAGCGGGGCACACAGCGTCATCAGGTCGGCTTTTTCGCGCTCGGCTCGTCCATCATCGGCGGATTGATGGATAGCGGGTACATCGCCGGAAATCGCCTCGCCCAGATCGTGGATGATGCACATCTTGATGAGTTTCAGCCGGTCGCAATCGCCTAGCTCCCTGTCGAACAGCGTCACCAGCAGGCATAGCCGCCAGCTATGTTCGGCTGTGCTTTCCGGTCGGCCCTGAGAGGTATGGCCGGAACGCAAAGTGCTTTTCAGCCGTTCTGCATGTTGGATAAACTGGATTATGCCGCCAAGCCGGGCTGGGTCGATCGGGTATTCCGTTTCGGCTTTCATGGCTGTCTCCTGATTTATCTGTATGAATCAATACATATAATTGCAATTTTAACGGTTTGTTTGCCATGATGAATATTAATCTGGATCAATAGCCACGGGTGAAAAGCGGGACGGAGCGATGGTAGAAAGGGACGGAGAGAGGAGACGTGCGGCTGTGCGCCCACTTCTGGCCTATGCGCCGGAATTCCTCGGGCCTGTGCCGTCCGTCCGTGCAACCGGAAACAATGACGAAGACCGCGAGCATCAAAAGCGCCGCGAGGAATTGCTCCGCCGCAAACAGGATTTGTTAGACGCCGAAGAGAGTGAGCGGGTCGATCCGAAGGCGGATATGCAGGGCCGGATGAATGCCGTGCGGGAGGCTCTGCAAGCCAATCTTGACGGTGCGCCGATCAAGGAACCATCCGCGTCGGAATCATCTGTATCAGCCGCCGTTCCGAAGCTTGAAAAGCCGATGCAATTGCCGCGCCGCAGGCGTCGCTGGGGGCTTCTGGCCGGTTTCACGATACTGGGCGGAATTATCGGAACCACATATGCTGTTCTGGAGCCGCCCCAATATGGCGCGACGGCATCCTTGCAGGTTTTTCCACCGGAACGGCGCAGCGAAATTGCCTCGAATGTTGTTCTTGAGCGCGCCGCACAGATGGCGCGCATCGAACGTGCAGCCGATCTCGGCGCGCCTTCCTTTCTGGAAGAATTGCGTTTTCGCCTGACCCGATTGTTGCCCGAAGATCAACAGTCTCCAGCCGTGGCCGGACATAAAAAGATGTCGGGCGCGCAATTGCTGCGCCAGCGTCTTGATTTTACACAGGCGCTTGACAGTGGCACGGTCAATGTGGAGGCCACGGCTGACAGGCCGGAAACGGCAGCACTTTTGGCCAATGCCGTTGCGCAGGCGTTTCGCGATCATCTGCAGGGCAGCGGAGAGTTGAACGGGGTTGAGGGTGATCTTCCGGCGCGTCTGCAAAGTCTGGAGGCCGATGCAGAAGCGGCGCAGCAGGCGGCAGGGACTTTTCGCGTCAGCCGGGATTTTGGCGATGACGACAACAAGGCCGCACTTCAACGCGAGTTCGCCGACAGCAAGGCCGAGACAGCGCGCATCGCAGCGGAGGCCAACAGCCTGAACGGCGCGACCGCCGAGAGCCTCGCCGGCAAGGGCGTGCCCGAATCCATGCGTTCCGGAGCACTGGGCGCAATGGTGGAGCGGTATCGCGCCGCAGGGCAGGGGGCTGAGACGAGCCAGATCGAAGCGGAAATCGACAAGGAGATTTCCAGCCAGCGTAGCCTGTTACAGGCAGATCTTAAGAATGCGGTCGAACGTGAGCAAAAGGCAGCGGCTGCCATTGCCGGTTTCGGTTCGGCGCCCGCAACAGATGAAGACAAAGCCCGGCTGCAAATGCTGGAACGGGATGCGGCGGCAAAGCAGGCACTCTTTGAAGATTTGCAGATGCGTGCGGCACGGGGCGAGCCTGCCTCGGCTGGGTCTGCTGCGACAGTGCGGATTGTTACGCCAGCCATGGCGGAACCGAACCCGCGCAATCTCTCCCCGCAAGGGGTTGTCGCCCTTGGATTGCTGGGCGGGTTTTTGCTTGGTCTTCTTTCGATGATGCTGGCCGGTCGCAAGCCCCGATCGTCCGCCAGAAGCGAAGCCGAGCCGGACGAGGTTCTGGAACCCTACGGCGAAACCCGGCTTGCTGCCGTTATCCGCGAAGCCAATGCGCGCTGGGAGGCCGAGAATGAAGGCGCCAACCGCACCACGGAAAATGCCGCCCTCGGTCGTGCCATCGACGACGTGCGTTCGTCCCGTATCACGAGGCCCTAACTGGTTCTTGCAGGACTTTGCGTTCTGAAACTTCATAAAATCCTGCATTGTCGCGCATTCGCCAATTGTCATCGGGCGTCATGACGCTTATGGGCATGTGTACGAAAAAGATGTCGTGTATCTCCCAGACACTTAAGCCCGATATCACAAAAGAACGGAGCGCTCGCTATGGCTCAATTGATTGATGGCAAGAAGCTCGCCGAGGATGTGGTTTCCACGGTGAAGCGCGAGACGGAAAAGCTTGTGGCCGCAACCGGCATTGTGCCCGGCATCGCGGTGGTTATTGTCGGCGAAGACCCGGCAAGTCAGGTTTATGTCGCTTCCAAGAGCAAGAAGGCCAAGGAATGCGGTTTCCACTCGGTGCAGCACGATCTGCCGGAAACGGCGTCGGAGCAGGAGCTTCTCGACCTGATCGAGAGCCTGAACAACGATCCCGCCATTCATGGTATTCTGGTGCAATTGCCGCTGCCGAAGCACATCGATTCAGGCCGGGTGATCCAGACTATTTCACCCGACAAGGATGTGGATGGCTTTCACTTCATCAATGTCGGCAAGCTTGGCACCGGCGAGGTCGAAACGGCTTTCGTTCCCTGCACGCCAGCGGGCGCGATGATTATGATCGAGCGCGTTCATGGCCGTGATCTTTCGGGTCTCAACGCTGTGGTGATCGGGCGTTCCAACATTGTTGGCAAGCCGATGTTCAATCTTCTGCTTGCAGCCAACGCGACGGTTACGGTTGCGCACAGCCGCACGAAAGACCTGCCCGCGATTGCCCGCACGGCAGATATTCTGGTGGCGGCGGTCGGACGCCCGCAAATGGTCAAGGGCGATTGGGTCAAGCCGGGCGCGACGGTGATCGATGTCGGTATCAATCGCATTCCGGCTCCTGAACGGGGTGAAGGCAAGACACGACTGGTCGGCGATGTCGATTTTGCCGAAGCCGAAAAGGTCGCCGGAGCAATCACGCCGGTTCCGGGCGGTGTCGGTCCGATGACCATCGCCATGCTGATGGCAAACACGCTTACCTCGGCGTGCCGCACTGCTGGCGTGAAAAAGCCAGTTTTTTGACACAATTCAACTGTGCTTTTTGCGTAAGTTTATTCCGGTTTTGATGGTTTGAGAGGCAAAACAGCTTAAATCGCTGTTTTGCCTCAATTTCATTCCGGCTGTTTTCAGAACACCGAAGCGCCTTCGTCAGCCCGTCCGGCGATCTGGCGGAAGGCGCGGAACAATTCGCGTCCCATGCCATGTTCGTTGCCGGAAAGATCAGGGCGATCTTCACCGCGATCATTCAGCAGCATCACATTGACGAGAACTTCCAGAGTGCCGTTTACGGCATCCAGACGAATGACATCGCCATCGCGGATTTTTCCGATGACGCCTCCATCAAGTGCTTCCGGCGTGACATGGATGGCGGACGGAACCTTGCCTGATGCACCGGACAAACGACCGTCGGTGACGAGGGCCACACGCTGGCCGCGATCCTGCAGAATGCCCAGAACCGTCATCAGCTTGTGGAGTTCCGGCATACCATTGGCTTTCGGACCCTGATAGCGGACCACGGCGATGAAATCGCCGGTCAGCTCGCCAGCCTTGAACGCGGCCTGCATCTCCGCCTGATCGTTGAAAACCTTGGCGGGTGCTTCAATGACCTGGCGCTCCGGCTTCACGGCGGAAACCTTGATGATCGCATTGCCGATATTGCCGGTCAGAACCTTGAGGCCGCCGCTCGGCTGGAATGGCGCATGGATCTTGGCCAGAACCTTGTCGTCGCCGCTCTTTTCCGGCACCGGCTCGCGCACGACGGTGCCATCGAGACCAAGCTTCGGTTCAATGGCGTAAGGACGCAGACCTTCGCCGAACACGGTGCGCACATCTTCATGCAGGATGCCGCCATCGAGTAGTTCGCGGATCAGGAAGCCCATGCCGCCAGCGGCATGGAAATGATTCACATCGGCAAGGCCGTTCGGATAGACGCGGGCGAGAAGCGGCACCACATCCGAAATTTCCGAAATATCGTGCCATGTCAGCTTGATACCGGCGGCGGCTGCCATGGCGATCAGGTGGATGGTATGGTTGGTCGAGCCGCCGGTCGCATTAAGACCAATGACGCCATTGACGAAGGAACGCTCATCCAGCATCTCGCCGACCGGCGTATATTCATTGCCGCAGGCTGTGATGGCGAGCGCGCGTTTGGCGGCTTCGCGGGTCAAGGCGTCGCGCAGCGGCGTGCCCGGATTGATAAAGGATGCACCTGGCAGATGCAGGCCCATGATTTCCATCAGCATCTGGTTGGAATTGGCGGTGCCGTAGAACGTGCAGGTGCCGGGGCCGTGATAGGACTTCGATTCCGATTCCAGCAACTCGGCGCGCCCGACCTTACCTTCGGCATAGAGCTGGCGGGTCTTGGCTTTTTCGTCGTTCGGCAGGCCGCTGGTCATCGGCCCGGCAGGCACGAACACGGCGGGCAGGTGGCCGAAGGTCAGCGCACCAATGATGAGACCGGGAACGATCTTGTCGCAGACGCCGAGATAGACGGCCGCATCGAACATATCGTGCGACAGGCCGACGGCGGTTGCCATCGCAATCACTTCGCGGGAGAACAGCGACAGTTCCATGCCCGCAAAACCCTGCGTGACACCATCGCACATGGCTGGCACACCGCCTGCAACCTGCGCCACGCCGCCTGCTTCGCGCGCAGCCTGCTTGATAAGCTGCGGGAAGGTTTCGAAGGGCTGATGCGCCGACAGCATGTCGTTATAGGCGGTGATGATGCCGAGGTTTGGAATCTCGTCGCCGATCAGCGCCGCCTTGTCGTGCGGGCCGCAGGCGGCAAAACCATGCGCGAGATTGGCACAGCCCAGAACGGTGCGCTTTGGCTTGTTGGATGAAGCCTCGCGCACACGGCCAAGATAGGCTTCGCGTGTCGGCTTGGACCGTTCGCGAATGCGCGCGGTGATTTCCTGAATGCGTTTATGTGCCGTCTCGGTGGGCATGGGTATCACCTGTGCCAATCTGGCTTGAATCGAATTTAACTTGTCCAGTAGAGCTGGATCGGTGTGCGTGCATGGTGGAAGACTGCCCGCACGGGCATTTCATTCTCGTCATCGCCGGAAAGCGCCTTTTCCAGCGTTGCCTGCTTGGCGGCGCCTTCGATATGCAGAACCAGCATGTCGGCTTCGGCAATAATGGGAAGGGTCAGGGTGAGGCGTTTTTCGCCAGCGCCCTCGGCATGGATAGGCAGCACAAGCGCCTTTGTTTCCGGGTTGATCGCCTGATCCAGCCGGTCGGCACCAGGAAAGAAGGAGGCAGTATGACCGTCATTGCCCATGCCAAGCACCACCACGTCGAAAGGACGACGCAACGCATCGATGCGGCTGGCGGCAGCAAGCGCCGCCGTTTCGGCCGTCGCCGCCGGATTGTAGAGGCCGACGAACCTGGCTACGCCCGCATGATCGCGCAAAAGATGCTCACGCACCAGCTTTTCGTTGGAACGGTCGCTGTCGACGGGTACGAAACGCTCGTCAACGAGAGTGATCGTGACGAGGTTCCAGTCGATCATCTTGCGTGATAGCACCTCGAACAGTCTCAACGGCGTGGTGCCGCCGGAGACGGCCAGCGTGGCCTGCCCCCGCTCAGCGATTGCGGCTGCCAGCTTGATTGCAATTGCCTCAGAAAGCGATTGCGCCAGTTCCGTTCCGCTGGTGAAGTCGTGACGTTCGATGTTCATTCCATTCCTTTCCAAAGCAGAAACCAGAGCGGTTCCAATCGGATAAAATCGTGAAGCCGCTCTATCTCTTTGCTTTGACGCGCATCTTTTCCGAAAACCGTTTCACACTTTTCGGGATGCGCTCTAGAGGCTTTCGTGCCATGTGCGCCCGTCACGCTCGATAAGCGCGATGGACGATGACGGCCCCCATGTTCCTGCCGTGTAGCCCTGTACGGGCTGGCTGTTCAATTCCCATCCCTGAAGGATCGGATCGACCCAGCGCCAAGCAGCCTCGACTTCATCGCGGCGCATGAAGAGGGTCTGGTTGCCGCGAACGACATCCATGATGAGACGTTCATAGGCATCCGGATTGCGTTCGCTGAAGGAGGCGGCAAAGCTCATGTCGAGCGGCACGTGACGCAGGCGCATGCCGCCCGGACCCGGGTCCTTGATCATCAGCCACTGCTTCACGCCTTCATCCGGCTGGAGACGAATGACGAGCTGGTTGGCCACCACCTTGCCAGCGCTTTCACCGAAGATGGAATGCGGGATCGGCTTGAAGGTAACAACGATTTCTGAAACGCGCGTGGCAAGACGCTTGCCGGTGCGCAGATAGAAAGGCACACCTGCCCAGCGCCAGTTGGCAATTTCAGCCTTCAGCGCCACAAAGGTTTCAGTATTGCTGGTCTCGCTCTCAAGGTCTTCCAGATAGCCGCGCACCGGGCCGCCAGCCGAAGCACCGGCGCGATACTGACCGCGTACCGTCATGTCTTCGACATTGAGGTTGGTAATCGGCTTCAACGAGCGCAGAACCTTGACTTTTTCATCATGGACGGCATCGGCTTCAATCGATGAAGGGGGCTCCATCGCAACGAGGCAGAGAAGCTGGAGAATGTGGTTCTGCACCATGTCGCGCAGCGCGCCCGCCTTGTCGTAATAGCCCGCGCGGCCTTCCAGGCCGACGGCTTCTGCGACGGTGATCTGCACATGGTCGATATGGGCGGAGTTCCACAGCGGCTCATAGAGCGCATTGGCAAAGCGCAGCGCCATCAGGTTCTGCACGGTTTCCTTGCCGAGATAATGGTCGATGCGGAAGATCTGGTCTTCGCGGAAAACGCTGCCCAGCGTATCGTTGAGCGCCATGGCGGATTCCAGATCGCGGCCGATCGGCTTTTCCACGATGATGCGCGTATCACGGGTAATCAGGCCATGCGTCTTCAGACGGGTGGCGATATCGCCGAAGAGCGTCGGGCTGACGGCGAGATAAAAAGCGCGAATCTTTTCCGGCTTCTTGCCAATCATGGTCTTGAGCGCATCCCAGCCCTCTTCGGACTTGGCGTCGACAGCCACATAGCTGAGGCGGGCGAGAAACTTGTCGACTTCCTTCTCGTCAACTTCCGTGGCCTTCACATGTTCATGAATGGCATCCCGTGCGAACTGCCGATATTCGTCATCGGTCATGGCGCTGCGCGATGCGCCGATGATGCGCGTCGGGTCGGTGAGCTGGCCTGCACGCTGACGCTGATACAGTGCCGGAATGAGCTTGCGTTCGGCAAGATCGCCGGAACCGCCGAACACGATGCAGTCGAAAGGCTCTACCGGAATTGTCTGGCTGGTCATCTATCGCTCTCTT
>JACDJC010000401.1_pt1 | contig 52451 bp, 46 predicted proteins | sample 7454191 | NCBI WGS metagenome assembly JACDJC01 (sample SAMN14253291, study PRJNA609438) | sludge metagenome | isolation source: sludge after 25d culture with pyrite and EDTA | collected 2018-12-20 | reverse complement strand
TGGCCGACGACGATTGCGATACGCCTGTGGAACGCTGGCAGTCCCGCGATGCGGTCCACCAAATGGCCGCGCAGCGGGGCTGGGATGTCCAGCGCCTGAAAATCGATGACGGATGCTATGAAATCCGGGGGCGGGACATCGACGGGCGTTCCTTCAAGGCCAAGATCGACCCCGAGACCCTGCTGATCCTGAAGATCAAGTATCGCGATCGCGATCGTGATCGGGAGCGTTCGCGTGATCGCGAAGACCGCGAGGAGGCCCGGCCCGATTCCCGGACGAAAGCCCGCCCGGATCAGGGTAACCCCCCGACTTCGGAAGCTGCACCCATGACGGGCGCCAATACCTTGTTTGCGCCCGGCTCCACGCCGCGCGGCCAGATCGAATGATCCCGGAATTCCTTCAAGCAGGAGAACACACATGATGAAGACCCCACTGGCCGCTTTGCTTGCCGCCACGACCCTCGCCATCCCCGTCCTGGCCCAGAGCCGCACGGTGACCCTGTCCACGACGCTGAAGAACTACGGGGGGGACGGTGCCTATCTGGCGATGTATCTCACCGATGCCAAGGGCGCCTACGCCGGTACTTTGTGGGTCGCCGGGGGCAAGGCGAAATACTACAAGCACCTGGCTGACTGGAATCGCCTCTCGGCCGGCGACGCCCGTCGCCTGGATGGCGTGACGGGCGCCAGCGTTGGCGCCGGCCGCACCCTGAAAGTCACGGCAGATCTGGCCGATGCCCTGTTCGATGCGGGCTACGAGGTCCGCATCGATGCCGCCGCCGAAGACATGCGCGACAGCCCGTCCGAAGTGCGCATGCCATTGACGGCTGCCAACGCCGGCAAATCCCATGCGGGCCGTCAATACATTCAGTCCGCTTCGTTCCAGACCCAATGACGAGCGGACAGGGAGAGAAATCGATATGAGCTGGCGCGCAATTCATCGCTGGGTGGGTTTGTGGGCGGGATCCGTCGCGGTGGTGCTGGGCATCACCGGAATGATGCTGGCGTTTTTCCCGGTGCGCGATGCCTGGCAGGCCGCGCCCGTGGATGCCGGCCTGACGGTGTCGGTGCTGGCGCAGCGGGTCTCGGAGACGATCCCGGGGATCGAAGAAATCCGCCGGCTGCCCTCGGGCGATATTGTCGTCTACTCCTTTGACGGAAATCAGCCGCGGGCGTCGCGGGTGGATCCGGCCGACGGTCGCGTACTGGGGGATTATCAGCCTTCCGCTGTGGAGCGCTGGGTCAAGAATCTGCACAGGTCCTTCTTGCTGGGCGATGCCGGGCGCCTCGGCGCGGCGGGCATCGCGCTGGCGATCAGCCTGTTGTCGATTTCCGGGCTGGTGCTGATGGTTCGCCGCATGGGGGGTTGGCGGCAGGTTTTCGGACGGGTGCGCGGGTCCCTCGCGCAGCGCATCCATGTGGTGACCGGGCGGATCCTGCTCGTCGTGCTGTGCCTGTCCGCCCTGACCGGACTCTACATGAGCGGCACGACCTTCAGCGTGATCCCGGTCGATACGGGGGCGGAACCGGAGGTGATGTCCACCCCCGGATCGGGTACGGATCTGTCGGTCGGCCAATTGCCCCTCTTGCAGGTCCTGCGTGTGAAGGACCTGCGCAAACTGAATGTCCCGTATGCCGATGACCCGAGCGACACCTGGGCGGTGTCCACCGCCTACGGCAAGGGATGGCTCGACCGGACGACCGGACGGACACTTGACTGGGTGCCTGCAGGGACCGCGCAGCGGGTCTACGACTGGGTCTATATGCTCCATACAGGGCAGGGCCTGTGGGTCTGGGCGCTGATCCTGGGGGGGCTGGGGGCCTGCATTCCGCTGTTCTGGGCGTCGGGCTTTCTCATCTGGCTGCGCACGCGCCGACAGGTGCCCAAGCTCGCGCACAACAGCGCCCTGCGCCAGGCGGACGTGCTGATCTTCGTGGCCAGCGAGGGGGGCTCGACCTGGGGCTTTGCCCAGGCGCTGCATGAGGCCTTCGTGCACACGGGGCATCGTGTGCATGCGGCGGGGCTGGAGCATTTCGAGGTGGGGGAATCCGCGCGCCAGGTCTTCGTGCTGGCGGCGACCTATGGGGATGGCCAGGCACCCGCCCATGCGGCCAAGGCGCTGAGCCGGATCGCCCGTCACCCGGCCGGGACCGTGCCGGTCACCGTCCTGGGCTTTGGCGACCGGCAGTTCGCGGCCTTCTGTGGCTATGCCGAGGCGGTCGACCAGGCTTTACGCACGCAAGGCTGGCCGCAAGCCCTGCCGCTGGAGCGCATTCACCAGCAGTCCGCCCAGGAGTTCGAGCGCTGGGGCGAGGCACTGTCTCAGGTTCTGAACCAAGCCCTGGTGCTGAATTATGTGCCGCGCGTGCCCCCGACCACGCCACTGACGCTGCTTGCGCGTCGGGATTATGAGGAAGGCATCGGCGGGCCGACCGTGATCCTTCGCTTCGAGTGGCCCCGGCAGCCCTGGCTCGATCGCCTCAAGGGGCGCGGCCTGCGCCACTTCGAGGCAGGGGATCTCGTGGGCATCCTCGCGCCGGGCAGCGCCGTGCCGCGCTTCTATTCCCTGGCATCCGGGTACGAAGATGGATTCCTGGAAATCTGCGTACGGAAGATGCCCGACGGCCTGTGTTCCGGGCATCTGCATGCCTTGCAGCCAGGCGACCAGGTCCGGGCGTTCATCAAGCCGAACCCCGACTTCGCGCTCGATGGGCCGCGCTCGCCGGTCGTGCTGATCGGCGCCGGCACCGGCGTGGCGCCACTGGCCGGCTTCATCCGTGGCAATGCGCGCCGCACCCCCATGCACCTGTACTACGGGGCACGCGATCCGGCAAAGGACTTTTATTTTGGCGAGGACATCCAGGGCTGGCTCGATGACCAGCGTCTGACGGACCTGCGGACGGCGTTCTCGCGGGTGCCCGATGGGGGCGGCTATGTTCAGGACGCCCTGCGCCGCGATGCGACCCGACTGCGAGACCTGGTGTCCGCCGGCGCGATCCTGCGGATCTGCGGCAGCCGCCCGATGGCTCAGGGGGTGGCTGAGGCGCTCGATGGCATCCTGGCCACCGTGGGGCTGAGCGTCCGGCAGCTCAAGACCAGGGGGCGTTATGCCGAAGACGTGTTTTGATCCGGACAGACAGGGGGGCGTCATGCCGAAGACGTGTTTTGATCCGCACGCGGCGCATCCTGTGGGTGGGGTGACCGATTCAGCCGGATGGCTGCGCTCAACCCTGTCGGGGCCGACGATGGCCACACGCTGGTCGGCCCGCTTCGATGCCGATCCGGCGCTCGATCTGCAGCCTTTGCGCCAGTCCCTGGCTGAGGCCGTCGCGCAGGTGGACCGGCAGATGTCGCCCTGGAAGCCGGACAGCGACCTGGTGCGGCTGAACAGGGCGGCTGTGGATGAGTGGGTACCCCTGCCGCGCCAGATTCTGGCGGTGCTGGCGCGCGCCCTGGAGATCGGACGACTCAGCGACGGCGCCTTCGACGCGGGAACCGGCGCGCTGGTCGACGCCTGGGGCTTTGGCGCGGCGCGCAGTCAGCCCGATGCGGCGGCCATACGAACTGCAAGCCGTTCGCCGTATCGCCCGGCTCATGACTGGCTGGAACTGGACCACGAGACGGGGCGGGCATGCAAGCGGGCGCCGTTGTGGCTGGACCTGTGCGGCATTGCCAAGGGTTATGCGGTCGACCAGATGGTGGCCGTCATGAGCCGCTACGGGATCGGCCATGCCTTGCTGTCGCTGGATGGTGAAGTGCGCGCCTGCGGCGCGCAGGCCGACGCACGCCCCTGGGCCATCGGCCTGGAAAGCCCCCAGGCGGGTGTTCGTGCCGCCCATGGCGTCATCGAATTGGCAGACGGGGCGGTGGCGACCTCGGGCGATTACCGTCACTGGGTGCAGGTGGGCGACACGCGCCTGTCCCATACGATGGACGGGCGACACGGGGCGCCGGTGCGCAATGCGCTGGCCTCGGTCACGGTGCTGGGGCCGGATTGCATGAGCGCCGATGCCTGGGCCACCGCGCTCTGGGTGGCCGGACCCGGCGAGGGCCTTGCATTGGCCAGCCGTCTGGGCCTGGACGCGCTGTTCCTGCTGCGCCGCGAGACCGGCCTGGTGGAGCTGGGGCTGGGGCGCTTTGCCTGAGCTGTGCATATTGCCTGCGCAGAAGCCGATCATGATGTCGTGCAGGGTCGGCCGGACCCTCTGATCAGGGTCCGTCCGGCAGATACCGGACGCCCCCGCATTGCATCCATAGTGATTCGAAGTGATTTTGATCAGCGCTGGAAATGCAATAAACTGCAAACGGCAGACACCCCGATTGCCGACGTGACCAGATTTTGCCACTGACCAGAAGCCAAGTACCGTCTGTCGCATCACTTGAGCGTCGTCTGTAGCATGAGGAAATGACCTTTGGGCTCCAGTACCTTGATTGCAGATGCCGATGCCCTGCAGCGCGGTTACAAGCTGTTCGCGCTGAATCAGGTCTATAGGCCCACCGGCATTGGCAGTACGGACCTGGACCGACTGGATCCGCTCATAGGCGATAAACGTCTGTTGAAGCGCCGTGAGGCTGTATTCCGCCAGGGTGATGCATCCCACTCGCTATACATCGTGCGATCCGGCTCACTGAAGACCTTCATCGAGGACTCGACCGGTGACGTGCAGGTATTGGGCTTCCATTTGCCTGGCGAAGTCGTGGGCGTGGGCGGACTGGGCCGGGAGACCTTCCTCGGCAGCGCCGAGGCTCTGGAACGCTCCCACGTCTGGGCGCTTCCCCAGGGGCAGTTACTGAACATCTCGGACCAACTGCCGGCCTTGCAACAGCAATTGATGCAGATGGTGGGCAGATGGGCTGACACCTACCAGGAACATCTGGTCATCATGGGCAAGCAGCATGCCGTGGTGCGGCTGGCCATGTTTCTTCGCAGCTTTGCCAGCCGTTACAAGCGATTGTCCCGCGATCCCACGGACCTGCTGTTGCCGATGTCTCGTCGCGATCTGGGCAGCTATCTCGGGCTGGCAATGGAAACCGTCAGTCGCGCGTTCAGCCAGATGGAAGCCCAGGGCGTCCTCGCGGTGGACCGCAAGGAAGTGCACATTCTGCATCCTGAGCTTCTGGCCGACCTGTGTGGCGATGGTCGGTCCACGCCCGCTCTGGATACGGTGAAATGAGCGCCACGGGGGGCGCAAAGCCCCACGGGGTAAATCAAGCCCAGTACTTTGGTCAAGCCCAGTACTTTGGGTGGCCAGGCGCTCTTGATACAGGCCAGTGCCGCCGCAATGTCGAGGACGCTCAGTGACTTGCCATAGGCTCGCGTCAGCGCGGCCTGGGGGATTGCCGTTGCAATGCCTGTGCAGTCGCTCAGCCCCTGGCCGCCGGGGTTGTGCCGCCGGCCAATGCGGATTTCACCCGCTCGAGTCGATCGCGCACTTCGTGGGCGATGCGCCCCACCTCGGGGTTCGGGGTCAGCTGCAGCACCGCGACCGGGTCCATGAAGGCCACGACCAGGCGACCATCGGCTTCTTCACGTACGACGACGTTGCAGGGCAGCAGCAGGCCGATGTCGGCTTCCGCGTCCAGGGCGCGGTGGGCCAGCGGCGGATTGCAGGCGCCGAGAATGCGGTAGGGTCGCCCCTCGATGCCCAGCTTGGCCTTCATCGTGGCCTGCACGTCGATCTCGGTCAGGACGCCAAAGCCTTCGGCTTTCAGCGCTTCGGTGACGCGGGCAACGGCCGTCGAAAAATCCTTGTCCTGCATGTCACAATGAAAGCCATAGGCGGTGGCCGGTGGCTGTTGCGCGGTGGCTGCCGTGTGGGGTGAATTGGAAGTACTCATGGCTGATTCCTCATTTTGTTGCCGGAAGCTGTTGCCGGAAGCGCCTGCAGGCGGTCTGTCATCATGTGCAGCACGTGTCAATGGCCGGCAGCACGTGGCAATGGCCAGCAGCACGTGTCAATGGCCAGCAGTACGGCTCAGCAGTCAGTAGACCATGAACGCAATCTTTGCGTTTATGCGCATCAGTTTAGAGCAGTGGTCCTGACGATCGGATGACGCCGTCATGACAATTTTGTAATGTACTGGAGCGGGTGCAACCGAGTCCGTGCATTGCGAACGTGGGCGCACGATGTGGCGCTCGAGGCGGTGGGCTGACCCTGCAGTTCCCGGGTGTTGCCTGCTGCGCATCCACTTCAAGAGGAATCGGTCATGCAAACCATGAACACGGCAAACGCACTCAGCCCGGAACTGCTGCAGGCAATCGATGGCTACTGGCGAGCTGCCAATTACCTGTCGGTCGGGCAAATCTACCTGCTGGACAACCCGCTGTTGCGCGAGCCCCTGACCCTGGAACACATCAAGCCGCGCCTGCTCGGGCATTGGGGCACCACCCCCGGGCTCAATTTCATCTACGTCCACCTCAATCGCCTGATCCGGGAGCACGACCTGAACATGCTCTACGTGACCGGTCCGGGTCACGGTGCCCCCGGGATCGTGGCCAACACGTATCTGGAGGGCAGCTACTCGGAACATTACCCGCACATCACTCGGGACATTGACGGAATGCGCAAGCTGTTCCGACAGTTTTCGTTTCCCGGTGGCATCCCCAGCCATACGTCGGTCGACACGCCCGGTTCCATCAATGAGGGCGGTGAGCTTGGATACTCGTTGGTCCACGCGTATGGTGCCGTTTTCGACAATCCTGATCTGATCGCCTGCTGTGTCGTCGGCGACGGCGAGGCCGAAACCGGGACCTTGGCCGCCAGCTGGCATTCGAACCGGTTTCTCAATCCGGTGCGCGACGGCGCCGTGCTTCCCGTCTTGCACCTCAATGGCTACAAGATCGCGGGGCCAACCGTGCTGGGCCGCATGAGCGACGATGAATTGGAGAGCCTGTTCGCTGGCTATGGCTACAGGCCGCATTTCGTCGAAGGCCATGAGCCCGAGGCGATGCACCAGCAGATGGCAGCCACACTGGATGCCGTACTCGCAGAGCTTCAGGAGGCGCAGCATCATGCCAGAACGACCGGAATCCTGGAGCGCCCACGCTGGCCGATGATCGTGCTGCGTTCCCCGAAAGGCTGGACCGGGCCGGCAGTCGTCGATGGAAAACCCGTCGAAGGCACCTTTCGTTCGCATCAGGTCCCGCTCGCCGGCCTGGCAGAGAATCCGGAACATCTTGCGCTGCTGGAAGCCTGGATGCGCAGCTATCGGCCGCAAGAGCTGTTCGACGAGCACGGGCGGTTGAAACCGGAACTGGCGGCACTGGCGCCCGGCGGTCAGCGTCGAATGGGGTCCAACCCGCACAGCAACGGCGGCATGCTGCTGAAGCCCCTGCAGATGCCCGACTTTCGCGATCACGCGGTCGAGGTTTCTGCTCCTGCGACCGTCACCGCCGAAGCCACACGCGTGATGGGCCGATTTCTTCGCGACGTCATGGCCCGCAACACCGACAATTTCCGCGTGATGGGGCCGGACGAAACGACTTCGAATCGACTGTCGGCGCTGTTCGAGGTGACCAGCCGGGCATGGATGGAACCGATCCTGGCAAGTGACGACCATCTGGCGCCCGACGGCCGGGTCATGGAAGTGCTGAGCGAGCAGCTCTGCCAAGGCTGGCTGGAAGGGTATCTGCTCACCGGCCGGCATGGCTTTTTCTCCTGCTACGAGGCCTTCATCCATATCGTGGATTCCATGTTCAACCAGCACGCGAAATGGCTCGATGGTGCACGACACAATCCCTGGCGCGCACCCATTGCTTCACTGAATTATTTGCTGACCTCTCATGTATGGCGCCAGGATCACAATGGATTCAGCCACCAGGATCCGGGCTTCATCGACCTCGTGGTCAACAAGAAAGCCGAGGTTGTGCGGGTCTATCTTCCGCCCGACGCCAACACGCTGCTGTCGGTCACCGACCACTGCCTGCGCAGTCGCGACTACGTCAACGTGATTATTGCCGGGAAGCAGCCCCAGCTCCAGTATCTCGACCTCGACGCGGCCATTCGCCACACGGCGGCCGGGATCGGCCTATGGGAGTGGGCCAGCAGCGACGGCGGCACGGACCCCGATGTGGTGCTGGCATGCGCCGGCGATGTGCCCACGCTGGAAACGCTGGCCGCGGTCGAGCTGCTTCGCCGACACTTGCCCGAATTGAAAGTGCGCACCCTCAACATTGTCGACCTGATGCGGTTGCAATCGGATCGGGCGCATCCGCACGGGCTGTCCGACGCCGACTTCGACCACCTGTTCACAGTCGACAAGCCCGTCATTTTTGCCTACCACGGCTATCCGGCGCTGATTCACCGGCTGACCTACAACCGAACGAATCATCACAATTTCCATGTACATGGTTTCAAGGAAGAGGGCACAACCACCACGCCATTCGATATGGTGGTCCTCAATGAGCTCGACCGCTTCCACTTGGTCATGAATGTCCTCGCTCACGTACCGCAGGCAGGCGACCAGGGCGCTCAGTTCAAGCAGTGGCTGGAAGGCAAGCTGATCGAGCATCGACGGTATATCGAGCAGCATGGCGAAGACATGCCCGAAATCCGCGATTGGCGGTGGCAGGCAACGGCGTCCTGAATGGGGAGCTTGTCGAGCCCCCGCCTGAGTCGCTGCAAGGACATGCGCTGCATGGACTGCTCGACGCAGTCGATCCAGTCGACTCCGATCAAATTTTTTCTCGGCGCAGGCGCAGCGCATTCAAGACCACCGACCGCGAGGAGGCGGTCATCGCGAAGGCGGCAAACATGGGTCCGATCAGGATGCCGAAGAACGGATAGAGGATCCCGGCGGCGATCGGCACGCCCGCGCCGTTGTAGATCAGTGCGAAGAACAGGTTCTGCCTGATGTTGCGCAGGGTGGCCAGCGCCACCCTGCGGCCCTCATGAGATCAGAGATCGGTCCATGCTTGGCTCAATATCGATAGCAGGACTGCAACGCGCTGCGCGACGCGGCTGCCACACCGTTCAGCGCAAGCTTGCCTTGCAGCCCGCCATTGATGCGCAGCACGGCCCGGCCGCGGTCATGGGCGGCCAGCAATCGGGGCAAAGCGGTTGCGCTCAAATCCCCTTCCAGCAATTTGCCGTCGCTGGTGCCACGCACGAGCGGCAGGCTTGTCGTTTTGCCGGCGATCGTCAGACTGAGGGAAATGCCGCCCTGGGGCGGTCTCGCGCGGACAGCCAGTGCCACGATGGCCCGGCCTTCGTTGCACAAAAGGCTCAGGCTCTGCACGACCCCCGGACCCGCTACCGTTGCCACAGGGGGCCTGCCAGCGACCGCACGCAGTTCCCAGGCCTCGCCGGGGCGAGATGCCTGACCAGCAGATGCCGGGGTCGTGTTTGGAGAACCCGCCTTGGCGGAGCTGCCGCCGCGGACCTCAGTCAGCTTGCTGCCATCCCATCGAAACCTTATCACCCGATTCAGGGTGGGACAGCAAATCGGGTCGTTCTTGGCCGGGAATTTTGCATGGACCTCGATCAGCCCGTCCTTGACATCGATGTCGTCGACCAGCCCCAGGGCGGCGGTCGATTCAGCCACGACTTGATAGCTCTTTCCACGGTCTGCCAGGACTGCCAGGCGGTTGTCCCAATAGGTTGGCCCCAGCAGCAGGACCCACACGACAATCTCGGCACGGCCATCGCCATCGAGGTCAGCCACGACGGTCTGGCGGGCTTCGGCATGCTCCTGGTTGGCTGCGTAGGCCTTCCGGTCGGCCGTCTTGAGATAGTGCTTGACCGCCTGGTCCACCGTTTCCCGGCCGGGGTCGGCTGCTGTCTGTGCGAGACCGTATGAAAGGTGCAGGGCAAGGACCAGCAACATGCACGCCTGGCCAAATCCTCGTTTCATAAGCGGATCCTCCTGACCCAGAGGAAAGACAAAAAGGTCGCCGCAGAAGTGCGACTTGAGCCACCCGGCCTCCCCCGAACTCGGGGGGTCATTCATGGCCGGCCGAGTCTGGCGTCTTCGGAAGGAGTCATTTTATCAAGCGAGGTCGCGCGCCGGGGTTCTTTCGAGAAGCTCCTGAGTTTTGCTCAGCGCACAAAAGCGCGCCAGGTCCACGTTGCCGCCACTGAGGATCACGCCCACGCGTTTTCCCTTCAGCGCCGACCCCATCTGACGCGCCGCAGCGAAACCCAGACAACCGGTGGGCTCCACCAGCGTCTTCATGCGGGCCGCACAGAACCGCATGGCCGATACCAGTTGTTCATCGCTGGCGGTCAGTATGTCTGTGACCAGTTGCAAAATGATGGGAAACGTGTGATGTCCCAGTTGCGTGGTTTGTGCGCCGTCCGCAATGGTCGCCGGCGGATCGATACGAACAATCGACCTCGAACGAAACGACTGCTGAGCATCATTGCCCGCCTCTGGTTCGACGCCATAGACGCTGCAATGGGGCGCGATCCCTTGGGCCGACAAGGCCGAGCCGGCCAGCAGACCACCGCCGCCCAGGGGAACGAACAGGGCATCCAGCGGCCCGACTTCTTCGAGCAATTCCTTGGCAGCCGTCCCTTGTCCGGCGATGACATGCGGGTGATCAAACGGGGGAATCAGGGTCAAGCCCTGCTTTTCAACCAGATCCAGGGCAATCTGCTCGCGGTCTTCGGTATAACGGTCATACAGTACGACCGTGCCGCCATAACCTCTGGTGGCAGCCAGCTTCATGGCCGGCGCATCCTTTGGCATCACGACCGTTGCCTTGGTGCCCAGCAATCCGGCAGCCAAGGCCACGGCCTGCGCGTGATTGCCCGATGAGAAGGCCACCACACCGGCCGCACGTTGCGCAGCGGAAAGTTGCGAGAGAGCATTGAACGCGCCCCGAAACTTGAACGCTCCCATGCGCTGCAGGTTTTCACATTTGAAAAAAAACCGGGCGCCCGTTTCCTGATCCACCGTGCGCGAAGTGAACACGGGCGTACGGTTCGCGTGGCCCTCCAGGCGGCCGGCCGCCGCCAGGATGTCTTCATAGCTGACAGAAAGGCTTGTATTCATTGAAAACTTCCGTTCCACAACATACAGTGTCCACGCATTTCCAGCAATCTGCAATGGTCACATCGCTTCGTTGGTCACATCGCTTCGTTGGTCACATCGCTTCGTTGGTCACATCGCTTCGTGGTCACATCGCTTCGGGCAACCGACATGTCAGAAAACTGTTCAGTTCGGCCCGCCACTACAGACAGACATGGGGCCAATTGAAGCAAGAAGAGCGCGTTATACTGCCAGATACGCCGGTATCCTCAAAAGCCGAAATATTAAAGGCCGAAATATTAAAGGCCGAAATATTAAAGGCCGAAATATTGTATTTATCTTGGAGCATGACTCATGAAATCATGGATGGCAGTGGTTTTCCTCGCGGCAACGTCGTCTTTTGCTCATGCGGCCGACCAGGCCATCTCTGTTTATCAAGACCCCAACTGTGGTTGCTGCGCCGGCTGGGTCGAGCACATGCGGGATGCAGGCTTTGACGTAAAGACCACAAAGACGCGCCATATGGCTTCCATCAAGCAGAAGCTGGGTGTGCCGATGAGCCTGAGTTCGTGCCACACAGGCGTCGTGGAAGGGACAGGGCAGATCATCGAGGGGCACGTACCCGCCAGCGTCGTGCACAAGCTCCTGGCGAATTCCTCCGTAAAGGGCGTTGCGGCGCCGGGCATGCCGACGAACGCGCCCGGGATGGGCGAACTGGACGGCAACCTGATCACGGTTGATTTTTCCGGCAGGCAATTTTCCCGCGATTAGGACTTCCTGACGAACAGGGCACAAGCCAGCGCTGGCTTGTGCCTCAGAATCGGTAGATCCGAAGACACAACCAATTGACAAAAGAGGTGAGGGATATGGGTACCACATGGATCGTCATTCTGGTCATCGCCGTACTGATCGTCTTTTATTTGGTTTCGGTATTCAATAAACTTGTTACGCTGAAGAATCGTTACCAGAATGCGTTCGCACAGATCGAGGTGCAGCTGAAGCGGCGTTACGATCTGATCCCCAACCTGATCGAAACCGCCAAGGGTTACATCAAGCATGAGCGCGAAACCCTGGAGGCCGTGGTCGAGGCGCGCAATGCGGCACACAACATGCTGGCAAGCGCAGCGGCCGATCCGGGCAATGCCGAGGCCATGAAGGGGCTCAGCGGCGCAGAAGGCAAACTGGCTGGCGCCTTGACAAGCTTCAATATGGTGATGGAGGCCTATCCGGACCTCAAGGCCAATCAGAACATGATGCAACTCAGCGAAGAACTCGTCTCCACCGAGAACAAGGTCTCATTCGCGCGGCAGGCCTTCAATGACCAGGTGATGGCCTACAACACGTACAAGCAGACCTTCCCGCCGGTCTTATTTGCCAGCCGCTTTGGTCATGCGCAGGATGCCACTTTGCTGGAATTTGAAGACACGGCAGACATCCAGGCGGCCCCAAAGGCCTCGTTCTGACCACCGCGGTTCATTCCGAAGGTCGAGATGAATTTCTTTGAATCACAAGACCGTGTGCGCAAAAACACGTTCCGGCTGGTCTTGCTGTTCGCTCTGGCGGTCGCCGCATTGATTGCCATGACCAATCTGCTGGTCATGGCGGTGTTCGGTTATATCAACAGTCAGCAACTGCAAGACGGTGGGACGCTGGTCCGGCAGATGGACTGGCAGACCTTCGCTGCCGTCAGCGTCGGTGTTGCTGTGGTGGTGCTGGCGGGTAGCCTGTACAAGATCATGGCCCTGTCGGCAGGTGGCAAGGTGGTTGCCGAGTCGCTGGGCGGGCAATTGATTCCGCAGAACACCGCAGACCTGAAGCAACGCAAATTGTTGAACGTGGTCGAGGAAATGGCGATCGCCTCGGGGACACCGCCGCCGCCGGTCTATCTGCTGGCGGATGAGCCGGGCATCAATGCCTTTGCGGCCGGTTTTTCGCCACGCGATGCCGTCATCGCCGTCACTCAGGGGGCAATCGATCATCTGAGCCGCGATCAGCTGCAAGGCGTCATTGCCCACGAGTTCAGCCATATCTTCAATGGTGACATGCGGCTCAACATCCGTTTGATCGGCGTACTGAATGGCATTCTGATTCTCGGCATCATTGGCTATTATCTGTTGTATTCCACTTCCTATTCGCGGCGCGGGCGCGACAGCGGAAAGAGTGGTGGCGGAATAATGGCCCTGGCGATCGGGCTCATGGTCATTGGTTTTGCGGGAACATTTTTTGGCGGCCTGATCAAGGCGGCGGTGAGTCGCCAGAGGGAATACCTGGCGGATGCCTCGGCAGTTCAGTTCACGCGCAATCCGGACGGAATTGCGGGTGCGCTGAAGCGAATCGGTGGGCTCGAATCCGGTTCCGTCATGAAACACCCCGGCGCCTCCGAAGTCAGCCATGCTTTTTTCGCCCGGGGGGTTTCGGGCTTCATGCAGGCCATGTCAGCCACGCACCCTCCACTGGCGAAACGCATCCTGCGCATCGATCCTCATTGGGACGGTAAATTTTACTCTTCTGATTCAGCTGACAAAGCCGGCTTGCCCGGGTCAGGCGAAGCAGCCGGTAAAAAGGAAACCATGACGCGCGCGGCGCTTGCCAAAAAGGTGGCCGCCGTTGCGACCGGAGCGGCACTGGTCGATGTCTCGAACGCCATTGATCAAATCGGTGACCCAAGGCAGGAAAGCGTCGATCACGCCCGCGCACTGATCGCAGAACTGCCTGCCACCCTGATCGAGGCAGCCCGTGAACCCTATGGTGCGCGCGCCGTGGTTTATTCGCTGGTGCTGGACCCTGGGCAGGCCGTTCGGGAAAGACAGCTGGCGCGTCTGCAGCAGCACGCCGATGCGAATGTGCTGCTGTTGACGCATGAACTGCGGCCGGCGATGGCAGGGCTGGACATCAAATACCGCCTGCCATTGATGGATATCACCATACCGGCGCTGAAACAGCTGTCACCGGATCAGTATCAGGCCTTCAGGGACAACCTGCTTGCCTTGATCGAGATGGATTCCAGGGTCGATCTGCTGGAATGGTCCTTGCAGAAAATTCTGTTTGCACATCTGGATGGGCAATTTTTCAAGCTGGCGATCCCGACAGCGCGCCATGCCGACGTGGGCCAGCTCAGACAGGAAATCGGGCTGGTCCTCTCGGTCATGGCCCATGCGGGCCAACAAGACAAGCAAGCTGTCGAGGATGCGTTTGGCGCCGCGACAAAGGTGCTGAAAATCAGTGGACTTCAATTGGTGCCGGAAAATGAAATCGATTTTTCGGCGTTGGATGTTTCCCTGGAAAAACTGGAAGGGCTGAAACCGTTGGCCAAGGCACGGTTATTGAAGGCCTGCGCCGCCAGTGTGGTGCGTGACCAAAGGGTTTCTGCTGTTGAAGTCGAATTGTTGCGTGCCTTTGCCGATGTGCTCGGGTGTCCGCTGCCGGTGGTGGTCCTCTGACCGAATCGTCGCGGACCCGGTCAAAAATCCGGAACCCGCACAAAGGAAGGAAAACAGAAGAAGCGCAGCGCGCAAACGCATCAGCCAGCGCGCGGCAGCAAGGTGCCGATGCGGGCCATGAAGGGCATGAAGGCCATGAAGGGCATGAAGGGCATCAAGGGCATGAAGGGCATGAAAGGGCATGAAGCCCATGAAAGCCGTGAAAGCCATGAAGGCTTTGATTCATGTCAATCGAAACCCTTTTTCAAATTGACAGTTCCATTTTGCTCCGCCATGCTCCTGATGAGTTGGGCTTGTCATTTCGCCCGCTTCGCAGTCATAAGGGATAATTGAATCAGGGGGTCACCATGGGCAAGCTTCACGTACGACGCACTATCGCGCTCATATTGTTCGTGGCTGCTTTCGGCTTGTTATGGGCCAGCAACCGTCAGGGGATATTGTTGCCCGACGCAGCGCGGCAGGTATCCGTTCCGCAGGAACTCACCATTCCATTACAGATGCGGGTTGCCTACAACAAGACCACGATTTATTTCCAGTACCGCTGGCCTGCAGAGCGAGCCCACGTGATCCACGATGCGCTGCGCTTCCAGAATGGTAAATGGGTCAGCTATGGCAGCGCGGTGGCTGGCCCGGAACCACACGGCCTGCACGAAGATCGTGTGGCCATGATGGTCGACGATGGCAGCGTCGCGGAATTCGGGCGCTATGGCGGCTTCATCACCATTGGCAATCGTCTCGATGGATTCAGCGACGGCCTCAAGACCAAGGATGTCGAAGCACATCCCTACTTTGGCAAGATCCGCGGGCAGGATGCCGCCAGCAAGTATTTGCCAGCCACTCGCACGGACCCGGCAGACTGGGGCGCCGTCCAGCCCGCGGAGCGCCTGGCACAATTGCGCAAGGCGGGCTATTTCCTCGATCTGTGGCATTGGCGTGGCGACCGCGGCGGCCCGATCGGCTTTGCCGATGATCAGGTGGTGGCCGAAAGCCGCGATGGCGACGCAGGACGCAGTGCATGGTCCACCAACTGGGATAGTGAAAAAAAGCAGCCGAAATTCATGTTCGATTCGGCCAAGGCGGGTTACGTCGCGCTCACATGGAACGATGTGCTCAAGGGCAGCTTTGCACAGGATTCGCTTGTTCACCTGCATGACGGCACCATGGTGCCATTTGATGAGACCCATTCGTGGAAGGAAGACGACACCTTGCCCAGACGGGTCTTGCGCCAACCTGACGGGTCACGCGCCGATATTTCCGCCACAGGGAATTGGGACAAGGGCTACTGGACCGTCACGATGTCGCGCGCGATGGATACGGGCAATCCGCTGGATGACAAGGCCTTCCACGAAGGCGGCAGTTACGACGTAGCCGTGTCGATACACCGCAATGCCACGGGGCGACGCTGGCACTACGTGTCCTTGCCAATCGGGGTGGGCCTGGGACGCGCAGCGGAGATACAGGCCGAGCCCTTCACCGGGGAAACCCCACAGTGGACGCAAGGCTGGCATGATGTCACGCTGTTCTACCCGGGCCAGATCAGCTGGCCCTTGCTGACCAGCACGGCACACGCCGGAGCCGAACGCATCGCTCGTGGTGTTCCAGTGAAGGACTATCACAGCCCCGACCAGCTGGCGCATTACGGGGTGGAGCTCGAGTACGCCGATGCGATTCTGACGCAGTGGCGCCTGACGCTGGCCGTCGGCCTGCTATTGTTTTTTGCGATCGGCTTTGCGCTGTTGCGCGGCATTCGCAACCGCTGAAGGAGGATCAAGATGACTCCCATTCATCACATGATGGCGCATTTTCCGATGGCTCTGCTGTTTGTGGCGCTGTTGATCATTCTGGCCCGTTTCTTTTTCGATACGCCGGCCGTGCGCCAGATTGAAAGCGCCTTGCCTTTCTTGCTGATTCTCGGCGTCGCGGGGGGCGTGGCGGCCTTTGTTTCCGGTTTGCTGATCTGGCCCACTGAAGCCGTGATCAGCTCGCCCATGGGGCGCAACAAGCTGTTGATGGCGGTCTGGATGCTTGCCGCCTGGAGCGTCGTGACGCTATTGCGTCTGCGCGGCGGTTCCGCCCTGTGGGAACACGGAGGCCGCTGGCCGCTGGTGGTCATGTCCCTGACCGGTGGCGCGCTATTGGCCATCACGGGCACTCTGGGAGGGTATCTGCTGGGGTCCCCGTCACGGTTTTCGGACGGACTCAGGGCCATAGGCTGGGATGTCTATCACACCTATTTCGCACCGAATTGGGCCTTGGGCGTTGCGGTCGCCCTTGCCCTGGTCATCATTGGCATCGGGTTGATGCGAAAGCCGGCTTGAACGTATTTCAGGTACCTGGAGCCGATATGCAAGACAAGGGCGGGCGGTGCTGCGCAAGCGGTTCCGACGGGGCGGAAATCAAGGCGCAGGCGGCGTTCGGGGCGTTCGCTGATCGAATCAGCGGGGGCAGTCGAAACGGTATGTACCAGCAGGCGTCCCATTCTGGATGAGTACCAGTTCGATCTGGCACTGGTCTTCTTTGCTGACACTCAGCGAAAAATGTGACAGGGCGGTCGGCTGGTTCGCCACCACCCGGATGCCACCGCTTTGAGCGATTTTTGACGAATTGCCAGGACCCTTTTTCGTGGCTGTCAAGCTGTAGTCAAGATTGCCGCTGCTGCTGCTTTGCACGTACGGGATGACGACACTGGGGTGGGTGTCGGGTACGGTTTCCAGCCAGACCTGCAGATTGACGTCGGCCGCCAACATGATGTGCTCCTGCAAGAGATTGCCCCTGCCCGGGTTGTAAAGAGTCTGCTTTCTGGGCAGCATACACCGTGCATGAAATGATGAGCGGGGCCGCGACCAGGATTTCCATGCATGGGCCTGACGTGGGCTGCGGGCAAATAGCCGCAGACGCGGCCTTGCGGCAAATAGCCGTAAGCCCTCGTGCGGCGTGTCAACGACTGGCTCGGCCCTGAATCGGTCACGCTCGCCGCGCCGACGGCGACTTGCAGAACGCCGCAACGGCCACGCAGCCGGCCGCCACCAGCAGTGCCAGTGCCGCCAGCGCAAACAGGGGCCGGTAACTGCCAAAGCTGGCATGCATCCAGGACATGCCATAACCCGCCAGCGCCTGCAGCAAGGCAAACGACAGGGTGGCCCAGCCCCAGGCCTGCTGCTGACGCTCGGGCGGAACCAGTTCGATGATGGACCCGGATGTCAGCGCCACGGTGCCCGGAATCAAGAGCCCGACCAGGACGGAGGATGCCAGCAGCGCGGCGGGCGCTCCGGACAGCAGCGGCAAGGCCACGGCGAGCGCCTTGACGGTCAGCCCCAGACATAAAGCCGGACGGAAACCCAGCCAATGGGCCAGCGCACCCGCCAGAAAGGGCCCGGCTGCGGCCGCGAGCCCGAATGCCGTCCAGTACGCTGCCCCCACGGTCAGCCCACGCCCCAGCTCGTGCACGATATAGTCTGCCCAGAACAGCGTATGCGGCACAAAGCCCGCCGCGTCCAGACCGTAGGCCAGCAGCAGCAGGTACAGGCCAAGCACGGGTCCGCGCGGGGTCTGGTTTGTGTGGCGGCCTGGTGGCTGGACGCCTGCCGATGGCGGCAAGTGTCGCCACACGGCCACCCAGGCCCATGCAGCCAGAGCCGTCGCCAGCGCACCCAACGCGACCCAACTGGCTGCGATCCCATAGCCGATCAGCCACGGCACCACGGTGCCACTGGCGGCAATGCCCAGACCGATCCCGGAAAAGATCAGGGCCGAGGCGGCCGGGCGGCGTTCCTGCGGTACTCCCGACAAGGCTTCCGATACGCCGACCACCGTCAATATGGCGCCGCTGACGCCACAGGCAAAGCGCCAGAGCGCGTACCAGGCAAAGCCCCAGTTGAAGAGGCAGGCATAGAGGCTGACGACCGTCACGGTGAGGTTCACGGCCAGGATCCGCCGTGCACCGAAGCGCGACGTGACCTGATGGGCCAGTGCCGCACCCACCAGATAGCCGAACAGGTTGATTGCGCCCAGGTAGTTGGCATCCGCAATCGCAAACCAGTGCGCATCGGCCAGTGCCGGGATGAGCGGCGTATAAGCGAAACGCGCAAGCCCGATCCCCAGCAGAATGCACACGCCTCCTGCCAGACTGAGCCGCACCCAGGAACGGTCACGCATGATCGCCCCAGGGATGTGCCCATGCGTCTGCCTGGGGATCCGAGCGCCCGCCCGGCGTCATTGCGCCATCCGGTCTGGCTTGCGGGACTGTGCCGAGCCAGCGCAGATCCTCGGGCACGTCGATGTCGTGCACCATCGGCAGGCAATATGTTCGCCACGCCAGTTGCGCAAGTCGCTGTTGTGTGGTGCATGCCACGGCATCCGTACTCCATGCAATGTTCGCAAAGATCGAGGCGTGAAACCGGTTCAGCCCCAGCAGCGCGTAACCCCCGTCAACGCTGGGTGCCATGACGGCATCGTAATATGGCAGCGCGCGGGCCGCGTGTCGCAGGCAGGCCGCGTCCAGCTCGGGGCAGTCGGTGCCGATGCCGGCCTTCAGCGCCTGCTCGAGCGTCCAATGCAGCATGGCGCGCGCATGGTCGGCTGCGCCCTGCTGCCCGAGTGCGGGGATGAGCCGCGTTTTGACCTGCCGCGCCATAGGGACCTTGGCCAGAACGATGGTGCGCACGGGTTTCATCGGCCCGTTACGCAACCAGAGTGATGTTTGATCCGCCAGGTATTTGAGCATTTGTGTTGCTGCGTCGGAAAAGCGATCCTTTTCGCATTATATTTTTGCACCCTGGTTGCGCGGCTTGTTCCTCCGATTCTGGACCCAATGGACCATGATGGCGTCGATCGACCATCTACCTGGCCCCCAGGCGACTACCGCAAGCAGCATCAGTGCCCAGATCTTGTGATCCGCGAAATCCGCCGTGTTGAACAGGCCGGTGAAAAACCCATTGGGCCACAAGGCGGGGTACGAGATGACCGCGATCAGGTTGTACACGAATAACAGGATGGCGGTGAGCCTTCCGGCCAGGCCCAGGCCCAGCAGCCAGGGCGTGATCAGCTCCACCCACATACCCAGAAAGGCTGCTGCGCCGGGGGAAAGCAGCGGTACCTGATACAGGGTGCTGAACAGGAACTCGGTGCCGTAGGGGTCACTCAGCTTTACGATTCCGGCACGCCAGAACGCCAGGGCAACCCAAAAGCGCATCAGCAACAGGACCGTTGGGCCAAGCCAGTCGGTGCCAAATCGCGTGCCTGCCTGATAGCAGGAGCTCAGGGCGCGGCTCATTCTCATTGGGGAGCCTCTTGTGTGGATACAGCGGTCAGATCGACGACCAGGCCCTGGGTCACCAGATCGGCAAAACAGGCCGTCAGGTCAAAGTTTGGGTCTTGCTGCCGGGCAAGGCGATACGCCTGATCCAGGGATGCGCCTTGCGCCAGTTCCTTGACACACTGGAAGCTGGCTTTGTTGAGTACGGCCATGGTGACCTGGTCGGTCTCGCGCCACAAGACCAGATGCTCGCCTGTTTCGGGGAGCGATAGCCGTTGATCACCCGGCTGCATCGCGTACTGCCAGAGCGTGTACACCGGGTACGCACTGGCAAAGCAGTGGACGCTGGGGTGCAGCACGACGGACAGGGGGCCCTCCAGCTGGGCAATTCGCCGACTCACATCCACGGCATCGAGTGCGTCAGCAGTTTTCGCCAGGATTGTGCACCGACGCAGCCACTCCAGCCGGGCGACATCGCCCAGATAAGGCGCCGCGGTGTCGTGTGTCAGGGATTCCAGAAGGTCCGGAAACTGTTCACCGAAATCCTGCAGATTGCCCGATGTCGAGGGGTGGGCACGTCGATACAGGCTGGCGGCCTGGTCAAAGAACTCTGCGCCGACGAGCGCCAGGATGGCAGGGTAGACCGTCTGCAAGGCACGGGTGTGGATTTGCGTGGAGCTATTCCGGTAGAGTCGCAGTCGCGCGGTGGGTTCGATGGCCGAGTCCTGAATGGCCTCGTCGCAGAAGCCCGGGCAGGTCTCGTCATACAGTGCGCCCAGGAAATGTTGTTGCATCTCAAGCAGTGAGGGATCGGGCTGCATCGAGCACCTCCTGGGCCTGTTTGGCCTCTGCACACAGGACTTCCAGTTCGGGGATATCCTGGTCCCATTCAATCAGCGTGGGGATGGGGCCAAATAGCGCCAGGGCTTCGGCATACAGCGCCCAGACGGCTGGGTCGACCGGCCGGCTGTGCGTGTCGATCAACAAAGGCGCGGCCAGGCCCTTCTTGGCGGTAAAGCCGGCCAAGTGGATTTCGCGCACGGCTTGCCTTGGCAGCGCCTGCAGATATTGCAGGGGATCAAAGCCATGGTTCACGCTATTGACGTAGATGTTGTTCACGTCGCACAAGAGGCCACAACCGCTGCGGCGAACCACTTCCGTGACGAAATCCCATTCACTGTAATCGGACTCCCGGAATCGCAGGTACGTGGAGATGTTTTCGACAAGAATTTCACGGCCCAATGTGTCCTGGACTTGATCGATATGACGCACCGAGGCACAGACGGCGGCTTGCGTAAAGGGTAATGGCAGCAGGTCGTTGCCATGCCGGCCGCCAACGGCACCCCAGCACAGATGCTCGGAAACCAGTGCGGGCTCAAAGCGCGTCACCAGGCTCGCCAGGCGCGCCAGGTGACGCGGATCCAGTGCATCGGCGCAACCCAGAGACAGGCCCACACCATGCAGGCTCAGTGGATACGCAGTGCGGATGATTTCCATCGCGTCATGCAAGGGGCCCCCCTCGGCAAATAAATTTTCGCTGTGGAGTTCGAGCCAGGGGATCGACGGACGTTCGTTCAGGACCCGGTTCACATGGGGTGCGCGCAAGCCGATCCCGGCCGCAACCGGGATCGGGCCTGCGGCTGCGCCCGGCCTTTTGACGGGTGAGCTTGACATGATGCCGGCCTACATGGATTTCACGGTTCCGCCATCGATCTTTCCGCACAGACCGGCGGGCACCGCAATGAATCCGTTGGGGTCGCGCGCCTGGCTGTCCTGGCCTGCGCAGGAATGTCCCGGCGATTGGCAGTCGTTCTTATAGGCCGCGTTCACGCCGTAACACATGACCAGATGATTTTTCTTGATCATGGCCATCGTCTTTTCTTGCTGGGCCTTCATTTGGGCTTCTGTCATTTTCATGGGTGTCTGGGCCAGTGCCACGGACGTGGCAGCGGTCATGCCCATGGCCAGGGCGCCTGCCAGGGTGGCTTTGAGAAGTTGCGTGCTGTTCATGTGAATGCTCCTGATGGTGGTTGCCCCGATGGGGCGTTCGGGCAAGCCTGCCATGTTCGAGACACGCCATGGCCTTCAGTGGCCCTGGCCTCGAAACCTCGACGGGCTTGTTGTATAAGAGGGGGCAGCAGTCAGGAACGGTTCGCGGATTGTGTAAAAAAACAATATTTCTTCTGGAAGCCCATCATGTCGGATGAAGCGAAGCTTCAGGTGCTCATCAGCGCAGCCCAGCACGGTGATGCCGCCGCCATCGATCAGCTGTTGACGATGTGTCAGATCCGCGTGCGGCGCTACGCTCGCAAACATTGCGAAGCCAGTGATGTCGACGATGCCGTCCAGGAAACGCTGCTGGTGATCTCGCGCAAGATCAAGGCACTCAAGGCGCCGGCCGCCTTTGCGTCCTGGATTTTCATCATTGTCAAAAGGGAATGCGGCAAGCTCTACCGGTCCATGTTCCGGCACGAACCCCTGAACGAAGATCTGGCCGAGCAGGCCCTGGCCCGCAGAACCGACGATGAATTGCGGGTGGATCTCATCCGCGCGCTGGAGGCGCTGTCGCAGAATTATCGCGACGTCCTGCTGATGCGCGACTTCGAGGGCCTGACCATCGCGGAAATCAGTACCCGTCTGGACGAGCCCAGTGGGGCCGTGAAGAGCCGTCTGCACCGGGCCCGGGAAACGCTGCGCCAGCAACTGCTGGGCGGCAGCTGAAGGGTCGCACGCGATCGTCATGGACCGACGCGAGCTGGCGGGGACTCATCGGGACTCATCCTGAGTGCACGTGATTGCCTGCGATCTTGATGGTCACATCAGCCAGTTGTAGAGCCTGCATCAGGTCGGCTGGTGGGCTCTGATCGACCACCAGGACATGGATCTGATCGAGTGGGCACACCTGCACCAGCCCCTTCTGGCCGAATTTCGAGGCGTCTGCCACCACGATGCGTCGTTGCCCGCGAGCCAGGACGGCGTGCCCGAACTGGGCCTCCGCCAGATCGTAGTCCACGATCCCCGTGACGGCATTGATTGCACCGGCCGAGATGATGGCGTGATCCACACTGAAACGGTTGACGAATTCGATCGCGGAAAGGCCCAGCGCCGCACCACTGTCGCTGCGCAGTTCGCCGCCTGCCATATAGACCTTGTTGCCATTGACGGTAGCCAAGGTGCGGGCGATGTCCGAGGAGTTCGTGACGACCGTCAGGTGCCGGTGGTTGAGCAGCGCGCGCGCCAGATAGCTGGTGGTCGTGCCGGTATCGAGCATGATCGATTCACCGTCCTGGATGGTCGACGCCGTGTACTGCGCGACGGTTTCCTTTGCCGGCCTGTTTTCGCGCATCCGGCGCTTGAAGGGTGGCTCACCCAGAACCGAAGGCAGCCCGATCGCACCACGCAAGCGCACGATGTCGCCGCTGCGCGCCAGCTGCTTGATGTCCCTGCGGATGGTTTCAGCCGATACTTCCAGGCATCGGGCCAGCTCGGCCACGCTGATCGTGCCCTGTTCGGCGAGCAGCCTGAGCATGCGGCTATGCCGCAGCGAGTAGTTCATGTTGCAGAATCCCTGACTGGTATTGACTGAATCATGTGGGAATTCGACTGTTTCACTTAGGGTTATCCTGAACAACAGTCATAAATCCACAGTTAATTGTTGACACTCCCTCGCCACGAACTTTACCATCTGGCCGAACAAAGCATCCATGGCTTGCACGGCAATACCGAAAGAACGATGCACGAGGAGACACCATGGCAGCCAGCCCGAAAGACGCTGCACCCCCCGAAATGCTTGCCACCTTGCCTGTGTGGAAAGGTTCCATCACAACCAGGCCTCTGCTGGGCGGCATCAGTAATGAAAGCTGGCTGGTCATCGATGATGCCGGCGAACATGTGGTTCGGCTGGGCAAGGACTACCCGTTTCATCATGTGGACCGTGTCCGCGAACTCATGACGGCCCGTGCCGCTGAAATGGCGGGTTTCTCGCCACCCGTAGAATACGCGCAGACCGGTGTCATGGTCAGCCGCTATCTGAATGCTCGAACCTTTGACGCAGGGGATGTGCGTCGCCATATCGACCGCATCACCGTACTGATACGGGATTTTCACCAGAAGATGCCTCGCCACGTGTCAGGACCCGGTTTCATGTTCTGGCCTTTCCACGTCATTCGTGATTATGCCCGCACGCTGCAGGATGCACAGAGCCGCATGGTGCCTCGATTGCCAGTTTATCTGGCGCTGGCCGACGAGCTCGAATCCGCCCAGGTGCCCCTGCCCATCGTGTTTGGGCATAACGACCTGCTGCCGGCCAATCTGCTGGACGATGGCGAGCGCCTGTGGCTGATCGATTTCGAGTATGCCGGGTTTTCCACGGCCATGTTCGATCTTGCGGGCCTGTCCTCCAATGCGGGTTTCAGTGCAGAAGAATCCGACGCATTGCTGGGCAGGTACTTCGGTCACGCACCCGGCCCGGAATTGCGCCGGTCACTGGCCGCGATGCAATGCGCTTCCTTGCTGCGCGAGGCCATGTGGAGCATGGTCTCGGAACTTTATCTGGATGCTCCCGGCACCGATTACCCGGCCTATACACAGGACAATCTGGACCGCCTGGATCTGGCGCTGGAATCCTTTCACACGCTTCATGGATGCAACGCATGAATACCCCGCTGCCCAGTCACGCCCGGATCGTCGTCATCGGCGGCGGCATCATCGGCTGTTCGACCGCGTATCATCTGGCGCGTGACCACCAGGCCGAAGTCATCCTGCTCGAGCAGGGAAAACTCACGTCCGGATCGACCTGGCATGCCGCCGGATTGGTGGGACAGCTGCGCTCGTCGGCCTCGATCACGCAAGTCCTGAAGTATTCGGTCGATCTGTACAAGCGGCTGCACCAGGAAACGGGGCTCGAGACTGGGTGGAAGATGACGGGCTGTCTGCGGCTGGCCACACAGCCAGATCGTTGGGTCGAATATCAGCGCCTGGCCACGACCGCCCGCAGTTTTGGCATGGACATGCACCTGATCGATGCCGCCGAGGTTCAGCGGATGTGGCCGCTGATGGAGGTCTCCGACCTGATCGGGGCTTCCTGGCTGCCCACCGACGGCCAGGCCAACCCGTCCGACATCACCCAATCGTTGGCCAAAGGCGCGCGCATGCACGGCGCACGCCTGTTCGAGGGCGTGCGGGTCACGGGTTTCGTGATGCAGGACCGGCGCATCACCGCCGTCCAGACCCCACACGGCACGGTACAGTGCGAGACGGTCGTCAACTGCGCTGGCCAGTGGGCACGCCAGGTGGGTGCCCTGGCTGGCGTCTCTGTGCCGTTGCAGGCCGTCAAGCACCAGTACGTCGTGACCGACACCATGGCCGGCATCACCCGCGACACCCCCACGGTACGCGACCCCGACCGGCGCATCTATTTCAAGGAAGAGGTCGGCGGGCTGGTCATGGGCGGCTACGAGCCCAACCCCAAGGCCTGGGACACGGGCCTGCCCGCGGACGCCATTCCCGACCAATGGGAATTCCGGCTGTTCGACGACGATTATGATCATTTCGAACAGCACATGACCCACGCCATCGCCCGAGTGCCTGCCCTGAATGACACCGGCGTCCGGCAGATGATCAATGGCCCCGAGAGCTTCACGCCCGATGGCAACTTCATTCTGGGCCGCACGCAGGAATGCCCCAACCTGTACGTGGGGGCCGGTTTCAATGCCTTTGGCATCGCCTCGGGCGGGGGGGCGGGCTGGGTGCTGGCCGACTGGGTGGTGCACGGCGAGGCCCCCCTGGATCTGTGGACGGTGGACATCAACCGCTTCTCGGATCTGCATCGTGACCACGCCTGGGTCAGGGAACGCACGCTCGAGGCCTACGGCAAGCATTACACGATTGCCTTTCCACACGACGAATACACTTCCGGGCGACCGCGCATCGTCTCGCCCCTGTATGAGCGGCTGCAGGGCCATCGGGCGGTGTTTGGCTCCAAGCTCGGGTGGGAGCGTCCGAACTGGTTTGCGCCGCCAGGCATCGAGCCCCGGGATGTGCTGTCCATGGGGCGCCAGAACTGGTTCGAGGCAGTCGCAGAGGAACACCGGCACGTGCGCACGCGAGTCGGCGTCTTCGATCAATCCTCCTTTGCCAAGTTCGAGCTGAGGGGTCGTGACGCAGCCGCTGCGCTCGAGCGCATCTGTGCCAACCACGTGGCCCGTCAGCCGGGGCGGCTGACCTATACGCAGATGCTGAACACGCGCGGCGGGATCGAATGTGACCTGACGGTCGCGCGTCTGGCCGATGATCATTTCTATATCGTGACAGGCACCGCGTCACGCACGCACGACAGTGCCTGGATCCAGGAGCACCTGCCGGCGCGCTCCGAGGCCCACCTGACGGATGTGACGGAAGCCTTTGGCACCCTGTCTGTCATGGGGCCAAGCGCCCGCAGCGTCCTGCAGGGCATGACCGATGCCGATCTGTCCAACGAAGCCTTTCCGTTCGGGCACGTGCGCGAAATCAGGATTGCCGGGTGGGTGGTCCGGGCCCTGCGGGTCACGTATGTGGGAGAGCTGGGCTGGGAACTGCACGTGCCGCTCGCCGGCACGGGCGAGGTGTTCGACACCCTCATGGCTGCTGGCCGGGGTTTTGACATCCGGCCGGCGGGCTACCGGGCGATCGAGTCGCTGCGACTGGAAAAAGGCTACAGGGCCTGGGGCAGCGACATCACGCCCAATGACAACCCTCTGGAAGCCGGGCTGGGCTGGGCCGTGAAGCTGAAGCAGGACACGCCTTTCATCGGGCGTGATGCCTGTGTCAGGGCGGCCGGGTCTGCGCTGAAAAAACGGCTTGTCGCCTTTACGACGACCGATCCCGCCGTTGTGCTGCTGGGTCGGGAAACCATTCTGCGCGACGGTACGCCCGTTGGCTATCTGACCAGCGGCGGTTTCGGCCATACCGTTGGCAAGCCGATTGGCTACGGCTACGTGCGCCACGAGGGCGGCGTGGAGGATGGGTTCCTGCACACGGGGAACTACGAGCTGGTCGTGGCCAATGAGCGGTTTGCCGCCACCCTCCACACGACGGCATTGCATGACCCCAGCAACGAGCGGGTGAAAGGCTGATCCCGCGATCAGCCCGGCCCGCCTTTTTTGTCGCAAAACCGGAGATCTGGCATGGCTTCCATTGGAACTTACGTGATTTATCTGATCATGGCATGTGCCGTTGCAGGTGCTGTGGCGTCCATCTTCAAGCCCGACTCGGGCCTGGGCAAGGAGTTCATCGAGGGCCTGTATTCCATCGGCCCGATCTTCATCCCGGTCGCAGGCATCATGGCATCGATCCCGTATCTGGCGGAGTTCATCCGCACGGTCATCGGACCCGTATTCGCCCTGATCGGTGCCGACCCGTCCATCGCCGCCACGACCATCATTGCCGTGGACATGGGGGGCTACCAGTTGGCCGATACGCTGGCGCAGTCGCGCGATGTCTGGTTGATCGCGATCTTCACCGGTTTCACGTCGGGTGCCACCATCATCTTCTCGATTCCCGTGGGTCTGGCGATGCTGGACAAGGCGGATCACAAGTACATGGCGCTGGGCATCATGGCCGGCATCCTGAGCGTGCCGATCGGGGTATTCATTGCCAGCAGCATCGTGGCGCTGACCGGGCTGGACATCCGCCCGGATGTGTCCACCACGGCGGCAGCCACGCATCAGGTGGCGCTGACCTTTGGCGTCATATTGCAAAATCTGCTGCCGCTGATCATTTTCTGCGTGGCCATTGCCGCCGGGCTGCGCTTTGCACCGGACGTCATGATCAAGGGGTTCCTGTGGTTTGGCCGCATCATGTATGCCGGCATCACGCTGGTGCTGGTGGCCAGCATAGTCGAATATTTCACCGGTCTTTTCAGCATGCTCCTGGGCTCCTGGGGGTTTGATCCGATCATTGCTGACGAAGCGGATCAGTTCCGTGCACTCGAGATCGCCGGTTATATCGGCATCATGCTGGCGGGCGCCTTTCCGATGGTTTATTTGCTGGTCAAATATCTTTCCAGGCCCATGGAAGCGATCGGTTCGCGCATCGGCGTCTCACCCGAAGGGACGGCCGGCATTCTGGCGGCCAGCGCCAACATCCTGGCCATGTATCGGCTGGTGGGCAAGATGCAGCCGCGCGACAAGGTGCTTGCGATCGCGTTTGCTGTCTGCGCCGCGTTCACTTTCGGCGACCATCTGGCCTTTTCGGCCAATTTCCAGCCGACCATCATTCTTCCCTTGCTGCTGGGCAAGCTTCTGGGTGGCTGCGCCGGCTTTTTGCTGGCGCTGTGGCTTTCGGTGCCCAAGGCCGAACAGTTGGCCCGCGATGACGCGGCTGGCCGCGAGCCAGCCGTACCGGTGCGAGAACCGGTCGTCGAACCGTCCTGATGGCTCCCTCGACATTCTGATGACTCCCCCGCTTTGCCGCCACGGCTGCGCCTGCCCGAGAGGGCGGGGGCACCCGGCTCGCCAGGGCCGCGTGCCCGATCGCCTCAGGGTGCTTCGGCGCTGACCACGGCCTGGCCAGGATTGGGGGTTGCGGGCGTGGCGGCCCTGGCTGATCCGGTATGGTTGAACACCAGATTCAGCGCAATCGCCACCACGGCGGCCGAGCTGATGCCGGACTGGAAAATGGTGGAGAACCACGCCGGGAACGCATCATAGAAGTGGGGTGCAATGATGGGAATCAGGCCTGCACCCAGGCCGGTGGCGACGATCACCAGGTTGGCATTGTCGTCATAGCGGACACGCGCCAGGGTGCGGATGCCGCTGGCGGCCACCGTGCCAAACAGCACGATGCCGGCACCGCCCAGTACCGGGGCCGGGATGCACGCCACCAGGCGACCCATGACGGGTGCCAGACCCAGCGCGATCAGGATCAGGCCGCCGAAGGCCACCACGTAGCGGCTCTTGACGCCGGTCACGGCCACCAGGCCGACGTTCTGTGCGAAGGCGCTTTGCGTGAAGGATCCGAACAGGGGCGCAACCAGGCTCGAGAGCATGTCGGCCCGCAGGCCGTTGCCCAGGCGCCGGGCGTCGATGCGCGTGTCGATGATGTCGCCCACGGCCAGAATGTCGGCGGACGTCTCGACCAGGGTGACCAGGATGACGATGACCATGGACACGATCGCCGCCAGGTGAAAGGTCGGCCAGCCAAAATGGAACAGGGAGGGCAGGCCGAACCAGGACCCTTGTGTCACCTGAGAAAAGTCCGCCTGACCGGTGGCCAGCGCCCCCAGCGTGCCGATCAGCAGGGCGATCAGGATGGACAGTCGTGACGCGGTGGGCCCACCGAAGCGGTTCAGCAGCAGCACGATCATCAGTGTCGCAGCAGCCAGGCCGATGTGTCCCATGCTGCCATAATCCGCGGCGTTGCTGCTGCCGCCCATGGCCCAATGGGCGGCCACCGGCATCAAGGTCAGCCCGATGGTGGTGATGACGATGCCGGTGACCAGCGGCGGAAAGAAGCGGATGATGCGAGAAAAGACTGGCGTGATGATCAGGCCGATCAGGGCCGATGCCATGACGGCACCAAAGATCGCAGGCAGCCCGCCGCCCCCGTTCAGGATCGCGATCATGGTGGCGACCCCGGAAAACGACACCCCCTGGACCAGGGGCAACTGGGAACCAAACAGTGGCAGGCCCAGGGTCTGCAACAGGGTGGCCAGGCCGCCCATGAACAGGCAGGCCGTGATGAGCAGGCCGATTTCACCGGCCGGCAGGCCGGCGGCCTCACCGATGATGAGCGGTACGGCGATGATGCCGCCGTACATGGTCAGCACGTGCTGGAAGCCGAAGGCCAGATTAGCCAGCAGCCCGGGGTTTTCGTCCTCGGGGCGCGGGGGCGCCACCGTGCGATGCGGATGTGTGTTGAATTCGTTCATTTGCTGTCTCCTGAGTTTGCCGCGCCGTCGGACGGGCCTGGCGGCGGAAAAATCGGCCTGGGCAACTGGCTTGTGCTGCCTGCCTGTTCTGATGGCTTGGTGTGTTTCAGTTTTGTGTGCTTCGGTTTGGTGCGCTTCAATCCTGCATGCGTTGCCATAGGCGCCGGGCGGCGGCATCGTGGCGGCCGCGCAGATCCTCCAGATCCACGCCCTCGGGCATGCCGTTGCGCACGCGCCACCGGCCGGCGATCATGACGTGTTCTGCGCGGTCTGCGCCGCACAGCAGCAGGGCGGCCAGCGGATTCTCGGCCCCCGAAAAACGCAAGCCGTCCAGGTTGAAGAACGCCAGATCAGCCTGCTGGCCGACTGCCAGCCCACCCACGTCGGTGCGGCCCAGGCAGCGTGCCGAGCCCTGCGTGGCCCAGCGGATCACGGTCTGGTGCGTGACCTGGTCCGGTGGATAGCGCAAGCGCCCGAGCAGCAGGGCCTGGCGCATTTCCTGCGCCAGATTGGAATGGTCGTTGGACGCCGACCCATCCACGGCCAGGCCCACCGGTGCCCCCGCGGCTTCGAGTTCCAGCGTGCGACACAGGCCGCTGCCCAGCACCATGTTCGAGGAAGGGCAGTGCGCGATGCCCGTGCCGGCTGCCCCCAGGCGCCGGATTTCATCGTCATTGAAGTGGATGCCATGGGCCAGCCAGGTGCGGTCGGACAGCCAGCCGCAGTCCTCCAGATAGTCCAGCGGCCGCAGGCCGAAGAGCCGCTGGCAGTAGGTGGTTTCATCGGCCGTTTCCGCCAGGTGGGTGTGCAGGCGTACGTCGTGGCGTTGGGCCAGCTGCGCGCTTGCGCGCATCAGATCGCGGCTGACCGAGAAGGGGGAGCAGGGCGCCAGCGCCACCGTGACCATGGCGCCGGTTTCGCGCTCGTGGTATTGCCGGATCAGGCGCTCACTGTCGTCCAGTATGGTCTGTTCGTCCTGGACGACGGATTGCGGTGGCAGGCCACCGGCGTCGCGGCCCACGCTCATGGAGCCGCGCGTCAGCGCCGCCCGCACGCCCAGGGCCTGGGCAGCTTCGACCTGGCTGTCGATGGCGTGCCGCAGGGCGCCGGAAAAGACATAGTGGTGGTCGGCCACCGTCGTGCAACCGGACAGGAGCAGTTCCACCATGGCCAGTTCGCTCGCCACCCGCAACTGGGCGTCGTCCAGCCCGGCCCAGACATCGTAGAGCGTGGTCAGCCAGGGAAACAGGGGTTTGTTGAGTGCGGGGGTATAGGCGCGGGTGAGCGTCTGGTAGAAATGATGGTGGGTATTGACCAGGCCGGGCAGCAGCACATGCCGCGAGGCATCAAAGACTTCGTCGGGCGGATTGCGGGGCTGCCCGCCGCCGGGCACCTGTTCGATGATGCGGGTGCCCGACACGACGACGCCTCCTGCGGCGGCTTCGATGGCACAGGCCCGCGGGTGGCGTATCCAGGTGGTGCGCGGATGTGGCGCGCAGGAGGATGTCGGCGGGGCGACGGTCGGTGCAGTCATGGCAATGGGGTCGGCTTGATCAGGAGATCCTGAGGGTCGATCATATCGGAGGCCCCCACGGCAACCCAATGGGGCGAAGCTTATACCGCTTATTCGAGTGCGCCGGGCAAAATACTAGGGCAATCCCTAAGTGTCACCAGAGGCTTTCTTGGGCATAATGCAGCGCATGCAGGTGAGGAGACTGCCCTGCCTGGGCACTGGCGCTACGTAGATGGCGCTTTCATTTGTAGCAGTACCCATAAAAATCAAAATCTGGCGGGGCCGACGACACAATCGCCGGCCCCGATCCATTTCAGGTCCCTGCGCCATTCCGGGTCCCCGATCCATTTCAGGTCCTCGCGCCATTGCGGGTCCTCGATTCATTTCAGGTCCTCGCGCCATTGCGGCTTTCCGATCCATTCCGGGTTCCTCCGCGCTTCCTTGTTTCTCCCCCCGATCCGGTGCATGGCTCGCCAAGGCCAGCCGATCAGCGCGCACTTGCAGGCGGGGGCTTTCGGGCACGTTCGGGCACGCTGTGTCGGGCCGCTCCGGCCTGCTTGTCCAATCCCGGATATCTGCAGGCAAGCTCGTCCATCATGCCGTCTTCCAGCGTGCATCTGTCGTTTTCGCAAGCTGGCCTTCACTCATGTACAATAGGCGACTTTCCGCCGCGGAACCCTGTCCGGGAGCCTGTTAACGAACCCTGTCCACGAACCCTGTCCGGGAGCACACCCATGCAAGGCTTGCACCTTACTGCGGATCTGTATCGCTGCAACTGCGACAGATCACTGCTGATCGATTCCGATGCGCTCGCGCGCCTGTGCCGCGAAGCCACGCAGGCCGCCGGCCTGACCATCGTGGGTGAAAAGTGGCATACATTTCCCGATTATCAGGGGGAGCCGGGCGGGGTCACGGGCATGCTGCTGCTGGCTGAATCGCATCTGGCGATTCACACCTGGCCCGAGCGCCAGGGGGTGACGCTCGATGTGTACGTCTGCAACTTCGAGGCCGACAATTCCACCCGCGCCGAGGGCCTGATGGCCACGCTCGAGCAGGCGTTCAAGGCCGGCCAGTCACAGCGCCAGCGCATCATGCGCGGGGACGCCGATGGCCCGGTGCCGGCCCCCGAACTGCTGCTGGAATCACTGAACGAGGACAGCGTCTACGGGTTCCGCTTTGGGCGCCGGCTGCTGGATCATCACACGGGCCTGCAACATCTGGAGCTGCTCGAGTCCCGCGCCCTGGGGCTGACGCTGCGCCTGGATGGCTGCCTGATGACGTCCGAGGCCGATGAGTTCTTCTACCATGAAGCCCTGATTCATCCGGCAGCGATCGCTCATCCTGACCCGCGCCGCGCGCTGATCGTCGGGGGCGGCGACGGGGGTGCGCTCGAGGAACTGCTCAAGCATCCCGGCATTCGCCACGCCACGCTGGTGGAACTGGACGGCGGGGTGGTGGATGTTGCGCGCCGGCACTTGCGCAGCATCCATCGTGGCAGCCTGGATGATCCGCGCGTACAGGTGCAGATCACCGACGGTGCGGCGTTCGTGCGCGACACCGACGAGCGCTTCGATCTGGTGTATCTGGATCTGACCGATCCCGAGACCCCGGCCGGTCCTCTGTACACGGCGGCGTTCTTTGCGCAGTGTCAGCGCGTGCTGGCCCCAGGCGGTGCGCTGGTCCTGCATCTGGGGTCGCCCTTCCACGAACCGGATCAGGTACGCTCGCTGGCCGGGGCGCTGGCGCAGGTTTTCGAGCATGTCAGTGGCTACGGCCTGCACATTCCCCTGTATGGATCGTACTGGTCGCTGGCAGTGGCGTCCGACACTCTGGTGCCGGACGCACTGGGCGCAGACGCGGTGGCAGAGCGCCTGCAGGCACGCCGCATCGGCGAGCTGCAGTACTACAACCCCGAAGTGCACGGCGCCCTGTTTGCATTGCCGAATTATTATCGGCGCCTGATGCCGCAGCCCGTACCGGTGCACGTGCCCGCGTAGTCTGACGGCGCGCAGTGCGCGACAGCTCCGCGGGCGGGACAGGGAGCCTGCCTGGCATGCGAGGCCCGCCGGACGCCTGCGCGCGAGGTGCTCAATGTCCGCCGGACGCAGAAAAGACGTTCAGCACCAGCACGCCTGCCAGGATCAGGCCGATGCCGATCAGGCCCGGGGCATCCAGTCTCTGGCCAAAAACGAAGTAGCCGATGAGGGCGATGGCGACAATGCCCGCGCCCGACCAGATGGCGTAGGCGACCCCCACCGGGATGGTCTTCAGGGCCAGCGCCAACAGGTAAAAGGCGATGCCATAGCCGAGGACCGTGATGGCCGTCGGCGCCAGGCGAGACAGCCCGTCGGATGCCTTCAGGGCGGTGGTGGCAATGACTTCCGCCACGATGGCGACCAGCAGGTACACCCAGCTCATCGGAGTCAACCTTTCGCGCCCGCAGGGGCGCGCAGCAAAGCGTTCACGGCGCCGGCGCCGCCTTCGTGTTCCGCACACTGGACCCAGGCCTGGACGGCCTCCAGGCGGCTCAGGTGCAGGCGGATGGCGGCCTTCAGCACGGATTCTCCCTGTCGTGACCCCAGACCCTTGCCGTGGACGATCCGCACGCAGCGGATGTCGTGATCCAGACAGGAGACCAGGAACCGGTCCAGTCGTTCGCCAGCCTCCTGCTGGGTGTTGCCATGCAGGTCCAGGGTAGCCTGCGGGATCCATTTGCCGCGTCGCAGCCCGCGCAGCAGGTCGGGACCGCAGCCCGGACTCAGAAATTCAGTGGCCTCCGGATGAAAATGGGCCAGCGGGTTTTCAGAGCCGGCCTCGATGGATACGGCCGACCGGCGACGCGCCGTGCGTTCGCCAGCGTCCGCCGTGCCGTGGCCGAGCCCTTCGGCATGCTGGCGACGCGCCCGCAATTGCGCATCCGGGTCGCGCCGTGCACCAGCGCGGGCACGGGCGCCGCGCTCTGGCAAGGGTTGCACGAAGCGCATGGCGTGCCGAAACAGGGCATGGTCGGCCGACGTCAGCACAGGGGCCGGCACTGCGGCCTGATCCGGTGCCGGCGCCTGGACGCCCGCCTGCGCAACGTGCCTGCCTGCGGTTTCGTGCTTCGGATCGGCATCCGGCCTGGGCCGCCGACGGGAAGTGCGCGCAGGCGCATCCGCCTCCGCCGCTGCCTCCGCCGCAGCCTCCGCCGCTGCCTCGGCCTGCAGGCGGCGCAAGTCGGCCAGCGATGGCTTAGAGACCTTCATTCTCCAGCCAACGCTGAGCATCCAGCGCCGCCATGCAGCCCGTTCCCGCGCTGGTGATTGCCTGGCGATACACGTGGTCCTGCACGTCGCCGGCGGCGAACACGCCCGGCACCGAAGTCAGGGTGGCCAGGCCCTGGAGGCCGCTGCGGGTGATGATGTAGCCGTTTTCCATTTCGAGCTGACCCTCGAAAATGCCGGTATTGGGCTTGTGCCCGATGGCGATGAAGGTGCCGGTGACGGCCAGTTCTTCGGTCTGGCCTGTCTGGTTGTTGCGCAGGCGCACCCCGGTGACGCCCGAATCATCGCCCAGGACTTCGTCCAGTTCGTGAAACAGCTTCAGGCGCATGTTGCCGTGTTCGACCTTTTCCATCATCTTGTCGACCAGGATGGGCTCGGCGCGGAACTTGTCGCGCCGGTGCACCAGCGTGACCGTGCGGCAGATGTTCGACAGGTACAGGGCCTCTTCGACCGCCGTGTTGCCCCCACCAATGACGACCGCGTCCTGGTTCTTGTAGAAGAAGCCGTCGCAGGTGGCGCAGGCCGACACCCCGCGACCCATGAAGGCCTGCTCGGAGGGCAGGCCCAGGTACTGCGCCGACGCGCCGGTGGCGATGATCAGCGAATCGCAGGTGTACGTGGCGCCGGTGTCACCGGTCAGGACGAAGGGCCGTACGGACAGGTCCACCTGTGTGATATGGTCGAACACGATGTCGGTGTTGAAACGCTGGGCGTGCTCCAGAAAGCGCTGCATCAGATCGGGGCCCTGGACGCCGGCCACATCGGCGGGCCAGTTGTCGACATCCGTGGTGGTCATGAGCTGTCCGCCCTGTTCCAGGCCGGTGATCAGCGCCGGGGCAAGGTTGGCGCGGGCCGCATAGACGGCTGCGGTGTAGCCCGCGGGACCCGAGCCGAGAATCATCACTTTCGCGTGTTTTGAGGTAGACATGCCTGAAAATCCATTCCATATTGACCACGCAATTATAATGACGTGATGGCAAGAATTCCGGCGACCCCTTCCCGCTCCTCACGCAACGTGCGCAATGGCCCGTCGCCGCTGCAGATGCGCCTGTCGGGCCTGTTTCACGAGGCACGCTGGATCCTGCTGGCGGCGCTGGCGGGCTGGCTGATCCTGGTGCTGGCCAGCTGGCACCGCTCCGACCCCGGCTGGTCGCATTCGATCAGCAGTGGCACGACGCTGAACTGGGGCGGCACTTTTGGCGCGTACGTGGCCGATCTGCTCTTGTATCTGTTTGGTGCCAGCGCCTGGCTGTGGGTGCTGCTGTTGCTGCGCCGGGTGGCGATCGGGTTTTACCGGCTCACGCGGGTGGTCCTGCCGCGCAGGGTGCCCGAACTGCTGCCGCGCGTTCCCTGGGAAGTCGGCATCGGGTTCGTGCTGCTGTTTCTGGGTTGCATGGGGATCGAGGCGCTGCGTCTGCAGGTCTGGGGCGCTGCGCTGCCGGCCGGGGCGGGGGGCCAGCTGGGGCGCCTGCTGGCCGCGTCCCTGGCGAGCCTGGTGGGCAATGCGGGCAGCACCTTATTGCTGCTGGCGTTCATCGTCATGGGTTCCAGCCTGTTTTTCGGCTTTTCCTGGCTGCATGTGTCCGAGCGGATCGGCCTGGCTCTGGAACTGGGTGTGCGCCGCGTGCTCCAGCTGAAAAATGCCTGGCTGGATCGGCGCGTGGGGGTCACGGCCCAGGCTGAACGTCAGGAAATCGTCGAAACCCGCCATACGCAGCTGGTGCATGAACAGCCGGTGCGCATCGAGCCTTCCGTCACCCAGGTGCCGAAGTCACCCCGTGTCCAGCAGGAAAGGCAGCAGGCCCTGTTCTCGCCGAAGGAAGACCCGGCCATGGCGGGCAGCCTGCCGGCGCTGGGCTTGCTGGATGCGGTCGGGCAGGCCACCGAGACTGTCTCGCCCGACACGATCGAATTCACGTCGCGCCTCATCGAAAAGAAGCTCTCGGACTTCGGCGTCAGCGTGACGGTGGTGGCCGCGCAGGCCGGGCCCGTCGTCACGCGCTATGAAATCGAGCCCGCCACCGGGGTCAAGGGCAGCCAGATCGTCAACCTGGCCAAGGACCTGGCACGCGCCCTGAGCCTGGTGCGCATCCGGGTGGTGGAAACCATCCCGGGGAAAAACCTGATGGGCCTGGAATTGCCCAATCCGCGCCGGCAGATCGTGCGCCTGACGGAAATTCTGGGCTCACAGGTCTATCACGCCAGCCCGTCGCTGCTGACTCTGGCGCTGGGCAAGGACATTGCCGGCAATCCGGTGGTGGCCGATCTGGCGAAAATGCCGCATCTGCTGGTGGCCGGCACGACCGGCTCGGGCAAGTCCGTGGGCATCAATGCCATGATTCTGTCGTTGCTCTACAAGGCCGACGCAAGCCAGGTGCGTCTGATCCTGATCGACCCGAAGATGCTGGAACTGTCCATGTACGAGGGCATCCCGCATCTGCTGGCGCCCGTCGTCACCGACATGCGCCACGCCGCCAATGCCCTGAACTGGTGCGTGGCCGAAATGGAAAAGCGCTACAAGCTCATGAGCAAACTGGGGGTGCGCAATCTGTCGGGCTACAACGCCAAGATCCGCGAGGCCCAGAAGCGTGAAACCCCCATCCCCAATCCATTCTCGCTGACCCCCGATGCGCCTGAACCCCTGGGCACGCTGCCCGTGATCGTGGTGGTCATCGACGAACTGGCCGACCTGATGATGGTGGTGGGCAAGAAGGTCGAGGAACTGATCGCCCGCCTGGCCCAGAAGGCGCGCGCTTCGGGCATCCATCTGATCCTGGCCACCCAGCGTCCCAGCGTGGACGTGATCACCGGCCTGATCAAGGCCAACATCCCCACGCGCATCGCCTTCCAGGTGTCGTCGAAGATCGATTCGCGCACGATCCTGGACCAGATGGGTGCGGAAACGCTGCTGGGGCAGGGCGACATGCTTTATCAGCCGCCGGGTGCCAGCGTGCCCACGCGGGTGCACGGCGCTTTCGTGCACGACGACGAAGTCCACCGGGTGGTCGATTCCCTGAAGGTGGACGGCGAACCGGACTACGTGGATGGCCTGCTCGAAGGCGCGCTGGAAGGCGAAACCGGCGACGGGGTGGGGTCGGTCACCGGTTTCACGGATCAGGAGTCAGACCCGCTTTATGATCAGGCGGTCGAGGTCGTGCTGCGCAACCGGCGTGCCTCGATTTCCTCGGTTCAGCGCCATTTGCGCGTGGGCTACAATCGCGCAGCGCGTCTGCTGGAACAGATGGAACGTTCCGGTCTGGTGTCGGCCATGCAGCCCAACGGCAACCGCGAAATCCTGGTGCCGGCCAACAAGAACGCGGATGACGATTGAGGCGGAACGCAGATGACGATGAAAGCGCAACAGCGGCCCGATGACAGGGCAGTCGGACGCGGCAAGCGGCACTGGCGGACCGCCGCCGGCCAGGTTGCGGGTGCGGTCATCACCTGCGTGGCGATGCTGCTGCTTGCCCTGCCGGGCCTGGCGGGCGCGGCCACGACACCCGGCGCCCAGGCGCAGCTGCAATCCTTCGTGGATCGCGTGCAGTCGGCCACCGGGCACTTCCAGCAGGCCGTGACGGGTGTGGAGGGCGCGGCGCAACGGGTCCAGAGCGGTGATTTCGCCTTTCAGCGCCCGGGCAAATTTCGCTGGCAGGTCAGGCAGCCCTACGCACAGCTGATCGTCTCTGATGGGGAACACGTCTATCAATACGACCCGGATCTGGACCAGGTGACCGAACGCCGCGCCGATCAGGCCGTGGGTGCGTCGCCCGCCGCGCTGTTGTTTGGTTCCGGTTCGCTGGACAAGGCCTTCGATCTGCAGGCGCAACCCCCCCACGACGGCCTGCAGTGGCTGCGTGCCACGCCCAAGACGCCCGAGGCGGGTTTCGTCCATGTGGACATCGGTTTCATTGACGGCCTGCCACGTCGCCTGGATCTGCTGGATGCCTTTGGCCAGACCTCGCGCATCACGTTTTCCGATCTGAAGGCCAATCCGCAAATTCCCGCGGCCCAGTTCCGCTTCACGGTGCCCCAGGGTGCCGATCTGGTGAAGATGAATTGATGACGGGTCAGGGCGATCTGTTGGGGCCGGATCCCGACCTGGCGGGCGTGAGTTCCGATCCGCCGGGCAGGGGCCCTGTCGCCCCGCCTGGGTCAGCTGGCGCACGCGCGCGGGCCATGGCCGCCAGGCGCGGCACACCAGGTGCCGGCGGCCAGTCTGCAGCGGGCGCATCCGGAGCCCCCCTGGCCGAGCTCATGCGCCCCGCGACTCTGGATCAGGTCGTGGGCCAGTCGCACCTGCTGGGCCCTGGCCGGCCCTTGCGGCTGGCCTTCGAATCCGGCACGCCGCATTCCATGATTCTCTGGGGGCCGCCCGGCGTGGGCAAGACCACGCTGGCGCGCCTGATGGCCGATGCCTTCGATTGCGAATTCATCGCCCTGTCGGCAGTGTTTTCCGGCGTCAAGGACATCCGCACTGCCATCGAGCAGGCGCAGCAGCATCGCGCGGCCGGCCGGCGCACGATCCTGTTCGTCGACGAAATCCACCGCTTCAACAAATCGCAGCAGGATGCGCTGCTGCCCTATGCCGAGTCGGGTCTGGTGACGTTCATCGGTGCCACCACGGAAAACCCGTCCTTCGAGGTCAATTCCGCCTTGTTGTCGCGCGCCCAGGTCTACGTGCTGCAACCGCTGTCCGAAGACGAACTGCGCCAGTTGCTGGTGCGCGCCCAGGCCGCGTCGCTGGGGCATCTGCAGTTCGACGCCGCCGCCGTCGATACCCTGGCCGGTTACGCCGATGGCGACGCCCGGCGCTTCCTGAATCTGCTGGAACAATGCGCCACGGCGGCCGGTGCCGCCGGCACGACGCACATCGGCGTCGATTTCATCCGCGATGCCCTGACCCTGAACAGCCGCCGCTTCGACAAGGGCGGGGACAATTTCTACGACCAGATCTCGGCGCTGCACAAATCCGTGCGCGGTTCGCATCCGGATGCCGCACTGTACTGGCTGTGCCGCATGCTGGACGGCGGCGCCGATCCGCATTATCTGGCGCGGCGCATCGTGCGCATGGCCTGGGAGGACATCGGCCTGGCCGATCCCCGCGCGCTGCAGATCGCCAATGAGGCGGCTGCCACCTACGAACGGCTGGGCAGCCCCGAAGGGGAACTCGCGCTGGGTCAGGCCGTCATCTACCTGGCGGTGGCGGCCAAGAGCAATGCCGGTTATGTGGCCTACAAGCGCGCGCGTGCCTTCGTGAGCCAGGACCGCAGCCGCGAGGTGCCGGTTCACCTGCGCAACGCGCCCACCCGCCTGATGAAGGAACTGGGCTATGGACACGCGTATCGCTACGCCCACGACGAGCCCAACGCCTATGCGGCCGGGGAACGCTACCTGCCGCCGGACATGGCCGAACCGGGCTGGTACCAGCCCGTGTCGCGCGGACTCGAGACCCGCATCGCCGAGAAAATGGCGTTCCTGCGGAAACTGGACGAGGACGCTGCAAAGGGAACAAAGTAGTCAGTCGTCGCACTTCAGAACAGATTGATGCGCGCATCCACCAGGCGCGCCTCGGGTTCCAGCGGTGTCAGGTTCAGCGTGAAGGCCGGGATGTAATCCAGCGTGAGATGCAGGGTGTCGCCGGCTTCCAGCACCCGGCTGCCACCCAGCCGGGAAGGCAGATCTGCCCGGAAGCGGCCGTGGGTGCAGTGCAGCACCGTGTCCCCGGGGCGCAGCGGCAGCGACTGGCGGCCCGAGCGCAGGTCCACGCAGCCGTGGGCCTGCTTGCGGCGCAGCATGATGTTGAAGTCCCGGACAGGCCCGGCGGGCAGTTCGGCCGTGTACGGGGTCTCGCCCGCAAAATACAGTCGCGCGCCGGCTTCCAGCAGGGTGTCGCGGCCGCTGTCCTTCTGGATGAGCCGCAAGGGGCCCCCGTCGGTCAGCATCAGAATGCGGTCGATGTCCGGCCAGATGGAAAACGGGCCAGGCGCCGAGACCTCGGCGGCGCTGATGCGCCAGATGAAATCGTCAGGACCGGCTGCGGCCGGATGGATGGCGATCTGGCGGGTGGTGCCGCCACCGTTCCTCCAGGGTTCGGGCCGCAGCGTGGCGGCAGCGATGAAGCGGATGGCATCCTGCATGAGTGAGGCTCCTGAAATCGGATGTGTGCATGGGTGGCCTGGAGCTGGTCCAGCCTCGGGCGTACGGAGCCAGCTGCGAGCCTGCCCGTCCAGCCCGCGGCTGAGCTTGCCGGCCAGGATGCAGCCCGATGGCCGCCCGCCTGCGACCGCCCGCCGGGATTAATTTAATACAATACGGTCTTTGCCTTTTTCCTGCGGCACGCTTTTTCCCTGCTTCACTCTTCTGGCACACCCTCACCATGCTTGACACCAATTTGTTGCGCAAGGACCTGGATCGCGTCGTGCGCGCCCTGGCCCGTCGTGGCCTGACTTTCGATACGCAGCGCTATCACGCGCTGGAAGCACGCCGCAAGGCGGCGCAGATCCAGACCGAGGAGCTGCAGGCGCGGCGCAATGCGCTGGCCCGGCAGATCGGCCAGATGAAGTCACGCGGCGAGGACGCCGCAGCCCTGCTGACACAATCCCAGGCGATTCCCGGGCAACTGAAGGTGCTGGAAGAAGACCTGGCTGCGGTGCAGCAGGAATTATTCCAATGGCTGATGACGATTCCCAACCTGCCCGATGACAGCGTGCCGGACGGGGAGTCTGAAGCGGACAATGTCGAGGTGCGCCGCTGGCTGCCGGGGGCCGCCGACGCGCAAGGCAATCCGGCCGGTCTGGGGTTCGAGCCACGTGACCATGTCGCGCTGGCCGAGCCCTTTGGTCTGGATTTCGCTGCCGCGCGAACCCTGGCCGGCGCGCGCTTCATGTTTCTGCGCGGCCCCGTGGCGCGCCTGCACCGTGCGCTGGCGCAGTTCATGCTGGACTTGCAGACGGGCGAACACGGCTATCAGGAATGCTACACGCCGTACATTGTCAATAGCGCCACGCTCTCTGGCACGGGCCAGCTGCCCAAGTTCAAGGACGACATGTTCTGGGTGACGCGCGGCGGGCACGGCAGCACGCCCGATGACGAAGGCCAGACCGACGACCTGTACCTGATCTCCACGGCGGAAATCCCGCTCACGGGTACGGTGCGTGACCAGATCATTGACGCACGCGCGCTCCCCATCCGTCTGACGGCGCACACGCCGTGCTTCCGTTCGGAAGCCGGCAGCGGCGGGCGTGATCTGCGTGGCCTGATCCGCCAGCACCAGTTCGACAAGGTGGAAATGGTGCAGATCGTGCACCCGGAACAGTCCTGGCAGGCGCTGGATGAGATGGTCGGCCATGCCGAGCATGTGCTCCGGGCGCTGGGGCTGCCGTACCGGGTCGTGCTGCTGTGCGCGGGTGACATGGGTTTCGGGTCTGCCAAGACCTACGATCTGGAGGTCTGGCTGCCGGCCCAGGCCACCTGGCGCGAAATCTCGTCGGTGTCGAATTGCCTGGACTTCCAGGCACGCCGGCTGCAGGGGCGTTACCGCCCGGAGGGCCCCAAGGCGAAGCCCGAATATCTGCATACCCTGAATGGTTCGGGCCTGGCCGTGGGGCGTGCCCTGGTGGCCGTGGTGGAAAACTACCAGCAGGCGGATGGCAGCATCGTGATTCCGCCCGTGCTGCGGCCCTATATGGGGGGCCTGGAAAGCATTCGTTGCGCCTGAGCGCAAGGGCAGGCCGATCGGCCAGCCGTGTGCGGGCCCTGGCGCCCGCCGTCCGCATGCTTCAGCGCGGTCTGTATTCGTCCTTGCGGCGCGGGCCCCGGTAGCGCGGGGTGCCAGTGGCGGATGCCGTGTCGGTCGCGTTGTTGGCGCCGTTGCGATTGGCACCGATGCGCGTCAACAGCACCAGCAGCAAGACCCAGAAGATCAGGCTGGCGCCGGTGGCCGGCAGGCTGTGAAAACTGGCATAGCCGGTGGCGGCGGACGCCCGGATGCCGAACGTGTCGGCGATCAGCGGAATGTTGCCCAGACCCTCGACCAGCAGGCGGCCGGGCAGGGAAAAGAACCATTTTGCGGCATCCAGGACTTCCCATCTTTCGATGGTGCCGTTGCCGTCAATGTCGAGCACAAAATGCAGAGCCTGGATGTTCATGATGATCCCCGCAGTGTCCGATGCCTGAAACCACTATAAGCGGTTCAATGCCAATGGGCAATGGCCCGGGCAGGCAGCGTGGTTGGTCTATACAATCTGGCTGAGGAGGAACCGGCGAGACCGGGGCCACACGGTGTGCCGTGCCGGCACCTGTGGTGACCGCGCCTGCCCGGATCCGATGAAAACTGGAGATTTCCTGATGTCGCATCCTGCCCGGCGAACCCTGTGGAAAAACCTGCGCATCGTGCCAAGCGGCTGGTGGTCGGGCCCGATCGAGCCCTGTGACCTGCTGGCAGAGGGGGCGCGCATTGCGTGGCTCGGCCCCGCCGGCCAGTGCCCCGTGCGCCGGTCTGCAGAGACTGGCCGGTCGGATCAGTCGGATCAGTCGGATCAGTCGGATCGGTCGGATCGGTCGGATCGGACCGCGGCAACGCCGCGGGCGCTTCGGGCCGCGGCCGCGCCAGCTGATCCACCGGTGGATGCGGTCCACGACCTGGCGGGTGCCCTGGTCACGCCCGGCCTGATCGATTGCCACACCCATCTGGTGCATGGCGGTCATCGGGCCGAGGAATTTGCCTTGCGCCTGGCGGGCGCGACCTACGAAGAAATCGCCCGGCGGGGCGGGGGCATCGTGTCCACGGTGCGCGCCACGCGCGCCTGCCCCGAGGACCTGCTGTTTGCCCAGGCCTTGCGGCGCCTGGATGCCTTGCGCGCCGAGGGCGTGACGGCCATTGAAATCAAGTCGGGCTATGGCCTGGACCTGCCGACCGAACGCAAGATGCTGCGGGCGGCGCGGCGTCTGGCCGAAGCGCGGCCCGTCACGGTCCGGACGACCTTTCTGGGGGCGCACGCGCTGCCGCCCGAATACGCCGGCCGGGCCGATGACTACATCGATCAGGTGTGCAACAGCATGCTGCCCGCCTTGCACGAGGAAGGGTTGATCGATGCCGTCGATGTATTTTGCGAAGGGATCGGTTTCACGTTGGAGCAATCCGAACGGGTGCTGCAGGCGGCCGCACAACGCGGCCTGCCGGTGAAGATGCACGCCGAACAGCTCTCGCTGATGGGTGGCACGGCCCTGGCAGCCCGCTACGGTGCCCTGTCGGCCGATCATCTGGAGCATCTGGACGAGGCCGGCGTGCTGGCCATGAAGCGTGCCGGCATGGTGGCCGTGCTGCTGCCCGGCGCCTTTTATTTCCTGCGCGAGACCCGCCTGCCACCCATCGGGCTGCTGCGCCGTCACGAGGTGCCGATCGCGCTGGCCACGGACTGCAATCCGGGCACGTCGCCCACCACCTCCCTGTTGCTGATGATGAGCATGGGCTGCACGCTGTTTCGCCTGACGGTCGGTGAGGCCCTGGATGGCGTCACCCGCCACGCAGCCGATGCGCTGGGTTGCGCCAGTGTCAGCGGGCGCCTGGCGGTCGGCCACCTGGCTGATTTTGTGGTCTGGAACGTGGCCGAGCCGGCGGAACTGGCCTACTGGACGGGCCTGCCGCGCTGCCGGCAGGTCGTGCGCCATGGCCAGCTGGCCTTCGCGGCCTGATCAGGGGCGCAGCAGATCGGGGCGGCCGACCGTGTAGAAGCCCTCCAGCACGCGCTGGCCCAGCGCCTCGATGTCGGGTGCGAGCAGGCGGTCTTTTTGATAGAAGGGCACTTCCTTGCGGATCTGCTGGTGCAGGGCCTGCAGCGGGGCCGAGGTCTTCAGCGGCGCGTGAAAGTCGATGCCCTGGGCGGCACACATCAATTCGATGCCGATGATGTGGGCGGTGTTGCGCGCCATGTCCTCCAGGCGCCGCGCGGCGAACGTGGCCATGCTGACATGGTCTTCCTGGTTGGCCGAGGTCGGCAGGCTGTCGACGCTGGCCGGGTGTGCCAGCGATTTGTTCTCGGATGCCAGGGCGGCAGCCGTCACATGGGCGATCATGAAGCCTGAATTCAGGCCGGCCGAAGGCACCAGAAACGGGGGCAGGCCGGAAATGCTGGAGTCGATCAGCAAGGCCACGCGGCGCTCTGCCAGGCCGCCGATTTCAGCGATGGCCAGGGCCAGGATGTCGGCGGCAAAAGCCACGGGTTCCGCGTGAAAATTGCCGCCTGAAATCACCTGGTCGGGCCGGCCATCCTGGCCCGGGAAGACCAGGGGGTTGTCGGTGACGGCATTGGCCTCGATCAGCAAAGTGCGCGCGGTCTGCTCCATCAGGTCCAGCACGGCGCCCATGACCTGCGGCTGGCAGCGCAGGCTGTAGGGATCCTGCACCTTGTCATCGGCGATGATGTGCGACTTGCGGATGGCGCTGCCTGCCAGCAGCGCGCGATACATGTGCGCGGCGCGCACCTGGCCGGGCTGACCCCGGATTTCATGCACACGCGGGTCGAAGGGCGCGTCGCTGCCCTTGGCCGCGTCCACGCTCATGGCGCCAGCCAGCACGGCGCTGTGGAACAAATGTTCGGTCAGGAACAGGCCGTGCAGCGCCAGGGCGGTCGACACCTGGGTGCCGTTGATGAGCGCCAGGCCTTCCTTGGCTGCCAGGCGAATCGGTTCGATCCCGGCTTGCGCCAGGGCATCGCGCGCAGGCAGCCACCGGCCTTCCACCAGGATCTGGCCCTCGCCGATCAGGGCCAGGGTCATGTGCGCGAGCGGCGCCAGATCGCCCGAGGCGCCCACCGAGCCCTTGGCGGGAATGTGAGGGATCAGCTCCGCGTTGAACAGCTCCAGCAGGGTCTGCACGACCGGTGGCCGGATGCCGGAATAGCCCTGCGCCAGGCTGCCGATCTTCAGCGCCATGAGCAGGCGCACGATGCGAGGTGCCAGCGGCTCGCCCACGCCGACCGAGTGCGACAGGATCAGGTTGCGTTGCAGCTGTTCCAGCTGATCGTCCGGGATGCGCGTTTGCGCCAGTTTGCCAAAGCCGGTGTTGATGCCGTAGGCGGGCGCGCCCTGGTCGATGATGGCCTGCACGATGGCCGCCGAAGCCTGCATGGCGGCCTGCGCCTGTGGCGCCAGGGTCAGGCGCACCTTGCCCTGCCAGATGCGGCGCAACTGCAGCAGGTCGATGGCACCCGGTTCCAGCGTCAGGGTTTCAATGGGCTTTGCAGGGTGCTCACCCATTTCAGTTGCCCCGCGCTGCATCGATCATGGGCAGGTTCAGGCCGAAGTCGTGCGCCTTGGCCACGGCCTCGGGATAGCCGGCATCGGCATGGCGCATGACCCCGCTGCCGCAGTCGTTGATCAACACGCGTTCCAGGCGGCGGGCCGCCGCATCCGTGCCGTCGGCGACGATGACCATGCCGGCGTGCTGGCTGTAGCCCATGCCGACGCCGCCCCCATGGTGCAGCGAGACCCAGCTGGCCCCGCTCGCGGTGTTCAGCAAGGCGTTGAGCAGCGGCCAGTCGGACACGGCATCGGTGCCGTCGCGCATGGCCTCGGTTTCCCGGTTGGGGCTGGCCACCGAGCCGGTATCCAGATGGTCGCGGCCGATGACGATGGGGGCTTTCAGTTCGCCGCTGCGGACCATGTCGTTGAAGGCGAGCCCGGCCCGATGGCGTTCGCCCAGGCCCAGCCAGCAGATGCGTGCGGGCAGACCCTGGAAGGCGATGCGCTCGCGCGCCATGTCCAGCCACTGGACCATGTGATGGTTGTCGGGAAAGAGCGCCTTCAGTTTGCGGTCGGTCGCGTAGATGTCCTCGGGATCGCCCGACAGCGCCACCCAGCGAAACGGCCCCTTGCCTTCGCAGAACAGCGGGCGGATGTAGGCGGGCACGAACCCTGGAAAGTCGAAGGCGTTCTGCACCCCTTCGTCCAGGGCGACCTGCCGGATGTTGTTGCCATAGTCCACGGTCGGGATGCCCAGTGCGTGCAGATCCAGCATGGCCTGCACATGGCGGGCGCAGGAGCGCGCGGCCTCGGCGTGCAATCGGGCGTGCTGGGCCGGGTCGTTCTGCGCCGCCTGCCATTGCGCCACCGTCCAGCCCGATGGCAGGTAGCCATGGATCAGGTCGTGGGCCGAGGTCTGGTCGGTGACCAGGTCCGGGCGCGGGCCGCCCGCCCGGGCGCGACGCGCCAGCTCCGGCAGGATGTCGGCCGCGTTGCCCAGCAAGCCGATCGAGACGGCTTCCTGGCGGCCCGTGTGGTCGGCGATCATGCCCAGGGCTTCGTCCAGGTCGCGCGCCTGCTTGTCCAGGTAGCGGGTGCGCAGACGAAAATCGATGCGGGATTGCTGGCATTCGATGGTCAGCGAGCAGGCGCCGGCGAAACTGGCCGCCAGCGGCTGGGCGCCGCCCATGCCGCCCAGCCCCGCCGTGACGATCCAGCGTCCGGCCAGCGAGCCGCCGAAATGCTGACGCGCCGCCTCGGCAAAGGTTTCATAGGTGCCCTGGACGATGCCCTGACTGCCGATGTAGATCCAGCTGCCGGCGGTCATCTGACCATACATGAACAGGCCCGCCTGATCCAGCTCGTTGAATTTTTCCCAGGTGGCCCACTTGGGCACCAGGTTCGAATTGGCCAGCAGCACGCGCGGCGCATCGGGATGGGTGCGAAAGACCCCGACGGGCTTGCCCGACTGGATCAGCAGGGTTTCGTCTTCGCCCAGTTTGCGCAGGCTCTCCAGAATGACGTCATAGCAGGCCCAGTTGCGTGCGGCCCGGCCGATTCCGCCGTACACCACCAGGTGCTTGGGGTTTTCCGCGACGGCCGGGTCCAGGTTGTTCTGTATCATCCGGTACGCGGCTTCGATGACCCAGTTGCGGCAGTGCAGCCGGCTGCCGGTCGGGGCATGGACTTCACGGCTTGCATCGTAGCGGGGGTCGCTGGCTTGCGGAGTGTTGCTCACGGTCTGCTCCTGAAAATTTCCGGGACTGAAGGAAATGTATAGCGGGCCTGTGTAAATGTCTATACATATTTCCCGTGACACCAGGATGATCCGGGCCGCTGCCGCCGCTTGTCAGGCATCGAGGATGCGGCCCCGATTGAGCCGGTCGGCCGGGTCGAGCAACTGGCGCGTGGCACGCATCAGTGCCAGCTCGGCTGCCGAGCGGCTGTGTCCCAGAAAAGGCTTCTTGATGCGGCCGATGCCATGCTCGGCCGAGATGCTGCCGCCCACGCGCTCGACCTCCTGGTAGACCAGGGCTTCGACTTCGGTCAGCTCGGCCTCGGGGTGCGGGCCGGTGGACAGGTGCAGATTGCCGTCGCCCAGATGGCCGAACAGCAGCTTGCGCGCCTGCGGCCAGCGCGCGTCGAGCCGGTCACAGGCGCGCGCCATGAAGCCGGGCAGCGCCTGCAGCGGGATGCCGACGTCGAACGCAACATAAGGGGCCATGCCGTGCAGGATCTCGCCAATCGCATCGCGCAGGTGCCAGAGCCGGGCCGCCTGCTCCTGGCTGTGCGGCAATATGGCGTCCAGCGCACGGCCGCTGGCCAGGCGTTCTTCCAGCAGGGCATGCAGCGCCACGCGTTCGTCATCATGCGCCTGGCAGGATTCGACTTCCAGCAGCACGCACAGCGGGTAGGCGCCGTCGAAAGGTTCGCGGCACTTCAGCGTCTGCGCCGCGGCCTGCAGGTAATTGCGCCACATGACCTCGAAGGACGAGAGGGTGGGCAGCCGGGCGCGTGCGTCTTTCAGCAGCGCGGTGAGCTGCTCGAAATCCGCCAGCGCCACCAGGGCGCTGTGGCGCTGCAGGGGTTTGGGAAACAGCCGCAGCACGGCACGCGTGACGATGCCAAGCGTGCCTTCGCTGCCGATGAACAGGTGCTTCAGATCGAGCCCGGTGTTGTTCTTCAGGCCCCGGTTCATCATGGTGAGCACGGTGCCATCGGCCAGCACGACTTCCAGTCCCATCACCAGTTCGCGCATCGTGCCATAGCGCAGCACACGGTTGCCGCCGACATTGGTGGCGATGTTGCCGCCGATCTGGCATGAGGCGCGAGCGCCGCAATCCATGGGGAAATACCAGTCGTGCGCCTCGACGTGGTCGCACAGGGCGGCCAGCACCATGCCCGCCTGGACGGTGACGGTGCCGCTGACATCATCCAGCGCTTCGACCTGGTTCATGAGTTCCAGGCACAGCACCACGTCGCCCGGGTCGGGAACGGCGCCCCCCGCCAGGCCCGTGCGCCCACCCTGGATCGTCAATTGCCGGCGCTCACGCTGGCAGGCCCGCACGATGGCCGCAACCTCGGCAGTGCTGCGCGGGCGCAGCACCAGGGCGGGGGGGCCGCTGGCCACCAGGCCGCTGTCGTCCTGCAGGTAACGACTCAGGTCGTCGCCGGGGCGCAGGCTGGGGAGGGACTTTGACAGCGCTTCCAGTGTGGGTTCGACCATCTCAGGACGCAGCCTGTGCTGCCGGGTGCGTGACGACTTCGGCCAGTGCATCGGTGAAGTCTTCCATATTGGCGTGGTTCAGCCCGGTCACGCAGATCCGCCCGGAATCCAGCAAGTACACGCCGTGGCGTTCGCGCAGGGCCAGAATCTGAGGCAGGGGCAGGCCGCTCAGGCTGAACATGCCCCGCTGGTTCACCAGGTAATCGGCACAGTAGTCCGGTGCCTTGGCGGCCAATTGCCGGTGAGCCAGCGCGCGCATGGCCAGAATGCGTTCGCGCATGGCGCGCACTTCGCTGCGCCACTGCGCCCCGAGTTCCGCGTCATTGAGCACGTCGGAAATCACTTGAGCCCCGTGCACCGGCGGGTTGGAATACGAGCGGCGCACCATGGAAGCCAGCTGGCCCAGCACCGGCCCGGCATCGGCCGCCCGTTCGCAGACGACCGACAGCCCACCGCAGCGCTCGGAATAGAAGGCGAAGTTCTTGGAAAAGGAGTTGGCCACCAGAAAGGCCATGCCGGATCGGGCCAGCAGGCGCACCGCATGCGCGTCTTCGTCCAGATCGCTGCCAAAGCCCTGGTAGGCCAGATCCAGAAAGGGGATCAGCTTGCGTTCGGCCAGCAGCGCAATCAGTGTGTGCCATTGCGCCAGGCTCAGGTCCGCGCCGCTGGGGTTGTGGCAGCACGGATGCAACAGCACGATGCTGCGCGCTGGCAGGCCGGAAAAGGTTTCCAGCATGGCATCGAAGGTGATGGCGTGCGTGGCTGCATCGTAGTAGGGGTAGCGATGGGTCGGGATGCCCGCGCCCTGAAAAATGGCAAAGTGATTATCCCACGCCGGATCACTGATCCAGACTTCGCTGTCGGGGTAGGCCGCATGCAGGAAATCGGCGCCGATGCGCAGCGCGCCGGTGCCGCCCACGCTCTGGATCGTGGCCACACGCTGCTCGCGCAGCGCCGGACTGTCGGCACCGAATACCAGCTGCTGGACGGCGTGCCGATAGGGTTCGAGCCCTTCCAGCGGCAGGTAGGTGCGCGGCCGGTGCTGCACCGCCAGCCGGCCTTCGGCGCGGCGCACGCATTCGAGCACGGGAATCTGGCCGTTCTCGTCGTAGTAGAGGCCAACCGTCAGGTTGACCTTGCGCGGCCGGGGATCCCGGCGGCAGGCGTTGCCAAGCTCGAAGATCGGGTCGCCGGCATAAGGGGGAATGTGAGAGAACATGGTTCTGCCTGAGTCTGATCAATCTGTTGACAAAAGAATGCGGTGATGCGGACCATTGTGGCATGGTCGGATCATTGCTCCCAGAACGCGTTGCGATCCAGGTAATTCTGCAGGAACTGCTTCAGGCGTTCCTGGCGGGCATCGCGGAACAGTTCGGCCGGTGGCCCGCTGCCCGCGATGGCCCCACGGTCGATGAAGATCACGCGATCGGCCACCTGGGCCGCGAAGCCCATTTCGTGGGTCACGACCACCATCGTCATGCCATCGCGCGCCAGCGCCTTCATGACCTGCAGCACTTCACCCACGAGTTCCGGATCGAGCGCCGAGGTGGGCTCGTCAAACAGCATGATATGCGGTTCCATGGCCAGGGCGCGGGCAATGGCCACGCGCTGCTGCTGGCCACCCGAGAGCCGGATCGGGTAGGCATCGGCCTTCTCGGCCAGCCCCACCTTGTCGAGCATGGCCAGCGCCCGACGGTGCGCCTCGGCGCGCGGCAGGCGTTTGACGCGCAACAGGGCCTCGGCGACATTGCCCAGCGCGGTCTTGTGCGGCCACAGGTTGAATTGCTGGAACACCATGCCCACGTGGCGGCGCACCTGATTGATTTCCGCGGTCGTGGCGTCGCGGCGGCCTGGGCCCTGGCCGACATAGCCCAGCAGCTTGCCCTCGATCAGGACTTCGCCTTCGTCGTATTTTTCCAGAAAGGCCAGCGAGCGCAGCAGTGTACTTTTGCCCGAGCCGGAAGGTCCGATGATGCAGATGACCTCGGAGCGGCGCACCCCCAGGGAAATGTTGTCGAGCACACGGTTCGATCCGTAGGACTTGCTGATGCCGCGCACCTCGATCAGAAGTTCGTCCGGGGCGGGTGGCGCATTCTTGGCATCATTCAGGTCTGCGGTTGCTGCGTTCTTGCCCTCATTCCGGTCTGCAGGCTGCCCAGGGCGGGCCCGGTCGGCCTTCGGGCCGCCCCCGATGGCGTGGTCAGCATCGGATGAGTGGGTCGACGGCGTGGTCGCACCAGGGGGCACGGGTGGGGTCGTCGGCGGGGGCGTCGGGTCCATCAGCTTGTCCAGGGGTTTCTCCGTTTGCAGGTTGGCCCGGCAGCGGGTCGCCATTCAGCGTTGCAGATAGCGGCTGACCTTCAGCTCCGCCAGGTTACCCAGCTTTTGCGTGATGGCCACCAACAGCAGATAGCATACACACAGAATCAGGGTGGTTTCGACGTAGATGAACTGTTCCGAGCCGATCTGCGTGAGCACGGCCGTCAGTTCGGGCACCGTGATGATCGACAGCACCGAGGTCTCCTTGCTGAGGATGATGATCATGTTGATCAGGGCCGGCGTGATGATGACCAGCATCTGGGGTAGCTGGATGCGCCAGACCGTGTCCAGGCGCGACAGGCCCAGGCAGTCGGCCGCCTCGATGTGGCCACGCGGCACCGCGGTAAAGCCCGAGCGGAAGATTTCGGCAAAATAGGCACTGCCATAGATCGCCAGCGACACGATCCCGGCATCCAGGGCCTCCAGTGACACCCCGAAATTCGGGCCGCCGTAGTACAGGATGAAGAGCTGCACCAGAAACGGCGTGGTGCGCAGGACCTCGATGTAGATCCGCAGCACGGCACGCACCCAGCGTCCGGCCGAGAGCTGCATGACGGCGATCACGAAACCGATCGCCATGCCCAGGGCCACGGCCCCCAGCCAGCTGAGGATCGTGATGCCGAAGCCGCTGAGGATTTGCGGGCCATACTGATGCAGCAGGGACAGATCAAACGCCATGCTCAGCCCCTGGCAAAGCGTCGTTCGGCAAAATGCCCGAAGATGGACAGCGCGCCATTGATGACCAGGTACATCAGGCCGGCTGCCAGGTAGATCTCCAGCGGACGGAAGGTGCTGGCGGCAATGTTCTGGGCCGTGCGCGTGATTTCGGCCACGCCGACCACGGAAATCAGTGAAGAGGCCTTGATGAGCAGGATCATTTCATTGATGAGCGATGGCGTGGTCAGTTTCAGTGCCTGCGGAATCTGGATGTGCACCAGCGTGCTGAGCTTCGAGAACCCCAGCAACTGGGTGGCTTCGAGCTGACCGTGGGGAATGCCCAGGAAGCCGCCGCGCAGGATTTCCCCCAGGTAGGCGCCCTCGCACAGTGAGATGGCGGCAATCGCCGCCACCAGGGGGGGCACATTGATGCCCAGGCTGGGCAGGAAATAATAGGCCAGCATCAGCTGCACCAGCAGCGGCACGCCGCGAAAGAAGAAGGTATAGAAATTTCCCGCGCGCCGCAGTGCCGGCAGGGGCGACAGGCAGGCGCTGACCACCAGGATGGCAATCGCAAAGCCCACCAGCAGGCCGAGCGCCGAGACGAAGATCGTCATCTGGGCGGCTTTCAGCAGCAAAGGCAGATTGTGCAGGAAGAAG
>JACDJC010000400.1_pt1 | contig 52650 bp, 46 predicted proteins | sample 7454191 | NCBI WGS metagenome assembly JACDJC01 (sample SAMN14253291, study PRJNA609438) | sludge metagenome | isolation source: sludge after 25d culture with pyrite and EDTA | collected 2018-12-20 | reverse complement strand
GGCGCCACCGTGATGGAATCGCCCGTATGCACACCCATGGGATCGAGGTTTTCGATGGAGCACACGATGATGCAGTTGTCGGCGCTGTCGCGCACGACTTCCATTTCGAATTCCTTCCAGCCCAGCAGGGATTCCTCGATCAGCAGTTCCTTGGTGGGCGAGGCTTCCAGGCCGCGGCGGCAGATGGATTCGAACTCTTCGCTGTTATAGGCGATGCCGCCGCCGGTTCCGCCCATGGTGAAGCTGGGGCGGATGACCACGGGGAAGCCCGAACCGCCCGCTTCTTCGCCGATGCGGCGCTGGACTTCCCAGGCTTCTTCCATGGAGTGCGCGACGCCGGACTTGGCCGATTCGAGGCCGATGGCGTCCATGGCGAGCTTGAACTTCTGGCGGTCTTCGGCCTTTTCGATGGCATGCTCGTTCGCGCCGATGAGCTCGACGCCATGCTTGGCAAGCACGCCGTGGCGGACCAGGTCGAGCGCGCAGTTCAGCGCCGTCTGGCCGCCCATGGTGGGCAGCAGGGCATCGGGCTTTTCGCGCTCGATGATTTTTTCAACGGCCTGCCAGGTGATGGGCTCGATGTAGGTGACGTCCGCCGTTTCCGGGTCCGTCATGATGGTGGCGGGGTTGCTGTTGACCAGTATGGTGCGATAGCCGTCGGCCTTGAGCGCCTTGCACGCCTGGGCGCCGGAATAGTCGAATTCGCAGGCCTGGCCGATGATGATCGGGCCGGCCCCGATGATGAGTATGTTTTTTATGTCTGTACGCTTTGGCATAATGCTGAATTATTTTTTTGCGGCCATGAGGCTGATGAATTTGTCGAAGAGCACCACGATGTCGTGCGGGCCGGGGCTGGCCTCGGGATGCCCCTGGAAGCAGAAGGCGGGGCTGTCGGTGAGCTCGAAACCCTGAAGCGTGCCGTCGAACAGGGACACGTGGGTGACGCGCGCATTGGGCGGCAGTGAATCGGCGTCGACGTTGAAGCCGTGATTCTGGCTGGTGATGAACACCCTGCCCGTGTCGAGGTCCTGCACGGGATGGTTGGCGCCATGATGGCCGGCTTTCATCTTGACCGTCTTGGCGCCCAGCCCCAGGCCGAGGATCTGCTGCCCCAGGCAAATGCCGAACAGCGGGATCTTGCGCTCGAGCGCCGCCTTGCAGGTGTCGATGGCGTAGTTGCAGGGTTCGGGGTCGCCGGGGCCGTTGGAAAGGAAAATGCCGTCCGGCTTCAGGGCCAGGACTTCTTCCACCGGCGTCTGCGCGGGCACCAGCGTGATCCGGCAGCCGCGGTCGGCCAGCAGGCGCAGGATGTTGGTCTTGATGCCGTAGTCGTAGGCGACCACGTGGTAGGTGTTTTCGGCCGGATCGGCGAACCCCTTGCCGATCTGCCAGGTGCCGCCGCGCCAGTCGTTGGGCTGCTTGGTGGACACCGTGCTGGCCAGGTCCTGGCCGGACATGCCCGGGAACTGGCGGGCCAGTTCCAGCGCGCGGTCGACGTCGTCGCCCACCAGGATGCACCCGCCCTGCGCCCCGCCGTCGCGCAGGATGCGCGTAAGCTTGCGCGTGTCCACCCCCGAGATGGCGACGACGCCCTCTTCCTTGAGGTATTCGGGCAGGGATTTGGTGGCGCGGTAATTCGACACGCGCAAGGAACAGTCGCGCACCACGAGGCCGGCGGCGTGCACCTGCGTGGATTCGACGTCTTCGTCGTTGACACCGGTGTTGCCGATGTGCGGGTAAGTCAAGGTTACGATTTGGCCGCTGTAGCTGGGATCGGTCAGGATTTCCTGATAGCCGGTCATGGCGGTATTGAAGACGACTTCGGCGACGCAATAACCATCGGCGCCGATAGAGACACCCTTGAAGATGGTACCGTCCGCCAGGGCAAGAATTGCTGTGGGAGCCGCTTGGGCGCCCTCGGAAAAGAGTGACGGTAGCACTGTAAACCCCGGTTATAAAGTCAGTAATTAAACCTTCCGATTATACCTTGAGTCGCCTTGGGCCCGGCAAACCCATGTAACAATGGGGCCTGCGGCTGCCCGCGCCATGAAAATCGTCTACAGTAGCCGACCATGACTCTGTATTGTTTTAATCGGTGTAAAAACTATGTCCAATCAACTTGATTCTTTGCGCCAGTTTACAACCGTGGTCGCCGATACCGGCGATTTCGAGACAATGCGCAAATACCGTCCCACGGACGCCACCACCAACCCCACGCTGATCCTGAAGGCCGTGCAGCAGCCGGGCAACCGTCCCTTGCTGGAAAAGGTGATCGCGGACAACCGGAACAGTCCCAGCAGCGAACTGGCCGACCAGCTGCTCGTCGCCTTCGGCCGCGAAATACTGGGCATCATCCCCGGCCGCGTCTCCACCGAGGTCGATGCGCGGCTGTCTTTCGACACCCAGGCCAGCATCGAGCGCGCCCGCCAGATCATCGCGCTATACCAGCGCGCGGGCGTGGAGCGGGAACGGGTGCTGATCAAGCTGGCGTCCACCTGGGAGGGCATACAAGCGGCCAAGGTGCTGCAGGCCGAGGGCATACGCTGCAACATGACGCTGCTTTTCTCGCTGCCGCAGGCGGTGGCGTGCGCGCAGGCGAAGGCGCAGCTGATCTCGCCTTTCGTGGGGCGCATCTACGATTGGCACAAGAAGGCCGCCGGAGCCAATTGGGACGAGGCCGCGAACGCGGGCGCGGCGGATCCCGGCGTGCAGTCGGTAAAAAGAATTTACGATTATTACAAGGCCTACGATATTCCCACGGAGATCATGGGGGCGAGCTTCCGGAACATCGGGCAGATCCGCGCGCTTGCGGGCTGCGATTTATTGACGATCAGCCCTGATTTGCTGAACGAGCTCGCTTCCAGCACGGAGCCGCTGGAAAGAAAGCTGAATCCGGAGGACGCGCGGAAGAATGCGCCGGTCTGGATGGCGAGCAACGAAGTCGCTTTCCGGACGGAACTGAACCAGGACGCCATGGCGACGGAGAAGCTCGCGGAAGGGATCCGGGTCTTTGTCGCCGATGCCCAGAAGCTGGATGCGCTGATCGCCGAGGCGCGCCGGTAACAGAAAGAACGCCGCCGGGGCCGGGCGCCGCAATGGGGTCCGGCCACGGGGCGACCCCGGCGCCCTACAGCTTTTCCGTTTCGCCCGCCTTGGGCTTCCAGGCCAGTATGCGGTCTTCAAACAGGGTGACGGCGCCATCCAGCAACAGCGCGAACACCGTCAGCACCACGATGCCCGCGAACACCGTGTTCACGTCCAGCGTGCCTTCCGCCTGCAGGATCAGGTAGCCGACCCCGCTCGCGGACCCCAGGTATTCGCCGACCACGGCGCCCACGAAAGCCAGCCCGACCGAGGTGTGGAGGCTCGAAAACACCCAGCTGGTCGCCGAAGGAATGTACACGTGGCGCAAGAGCTGCTTGCGGTTGGCGCCCAGCATGCGCGCATTGTCGAGCAGCGTCGTGCTGACCTCGCGCACCCCCTGGTACACGTTGAAGAACACGATGAAGAACACCAGCGTGACCGCCAGCGCCACCTTGGACCAGATGCCCAGGCCGAACCACATGCCGAAAATCGGCGCCAGGATGACGCGCGGCATCGAGTTCAGCGCGGTGATGTATGGATCCAGCAGCGCGCTCGCCCCGCGCGACAGGCCCAGCCATAGCCCGAAACCCAGGCCCGCGACCGTTCCGATCACGAAGGCCAGCATGGTTTCCGTGAGCGTGACGCCCAGGTGCCGGTAGATGTCGCCGTTCGTCACGAACCACGCCCAGATGACCTTCGCGACCTCGACGGGCTGCCCGAAGAAGAAGGCGAAGTTCCTGTCCTGGGACGCAAAATGCCAGGCCAGAACGACCACCACCAGCAGCAACACCTGCCAGAACCGCAGGGAAAGGGAATGATTTTTGTTCGACTTCGACATCTCAAGCCCGCTTCTGTTGGGCATAGCCCTTGAGCACTTCTTCGCGCAAGACATCCCAGATCGCCTTGTGCAGTTCGACGAAGCGCGGATTCGTGCGCACTTCGGCCACGTCGCGCGGACGCGGAATATCGATGCCGAACTCGCCGATGGGATGCGTGGCGGGCCCGGCCGACAGCACCACCACGCGGTCGCTCATGGCGATGGCCTCGTCCAGGTCATGGGTGATGAACAGCACGGCCTTGCGCTTGGCCATCCAGATTTCCAGGACCTCGTTTTCCATCAGCTGGCGCGTCTGGACGTCGAGCGCGGAAAAGGGCTCGTCCATGAGGATGATGTCGGGATCGCGGATGAGCGTCTGGGCCAGCATGGTCCGTTTGCGCATGCCGCCCGACATCTGGTGCGGATAGCGGTTCTCGAAACCGCCGAGCCCCACTCTTTTCAGCCAATCGCGGCCGCGCTCCTGCGCTTCCGCCGCCGGGACGCCGGCGAACTCCAGCCCCGCCGTGACGTTGCTGAGCGCGCTGCGCCAGGGCATCAGCGCTTCGCCCTGGAACATGTAGCCCGCCCGCTGGTTCACCCCCTGCAGCACCTGGCCGAACACCCTGACCTGGCCCGACGAGGGCGCGAGCAGCCCCGCCCCGACGTTCAGCAATGTGGACTTCCCGCAGCCCGTGGGGCCCACCACCGAGACGAACTCGCCGGGCGCGATGGACAAAGAGGCGTCTTGGACGGCGGTATAGCTTTTACCCGCACTTTCGTTCGAGGCGAAGGTGCAGGTAATGTTTTCAAGCGACAGGGCGGCTTCAGGCATTCGGGTATTTTTGATTGGCCTTGTTGACGAAATCGTTGGTCCAGATCTTGCTTACGTCGATCTTGTCTTTCGGGAAATTCGGCACGAAAGCCGCCAAGGCGTTCAAGGCGGTCTGCGGGCCGTCGTCGGGCACCCGGCCGTCGGGCGAAAGCGCTTCCTTGTTGCCTTGCAAGGCGAGCTTGTACAGCTCCACGTCGCCCAGCAGATAGCTTTCGGGCACGACCTTGGCGATCTGGTCGGGCGTGGACGCCCGTATCCATTTGTCGGCCCGGACGATGGCGTTGGCCAGGGCCTGGACCGTATTGGGGTGCTTGTCGATGAATTCCTGCGAGGTATACAGGCAGCCGGACGGCATGTTGCCGCCGAAGATCTGGATGGTGTCCTTGATGGTCCGGGTATCGGCGACGATCTGCACGGCGTCTTCCTTGACGAGCGTGCTGATGACCGGATCCAGGTTGGCGATGGCGTCGATTTGGCCGGTGCGCATGGCGGTGATGGCGCCCGCCCCCGCGCCCACCCCGACGATGGAGACGTCGGTGGGCTTGAGGCCGTGCTGAGCCAGGTAGAAGCTGACCATCATGTTGGTGGACGACCCCGGCGCCGTGACGCCGACCTTCTTGCCTTTCAGGTCGGCAGGGCTTTTGTAGCCGGCCATGGTTTTCTTGGAGACCGCCAGCACGATCATGGGCGCGTGGCCCTGCTGGGCGAAGGCGCGATAGGCCTGCCCCTTGGACTGCAGGTTGATCGTATGCTCGAACGCGCCCGAAACCACGTCGGCGCTGCCGCCGACCACGGCTTGCAGCGCCTTGGAACCGCCGGCGAAATCGACGATCTTCGCGTCCAGCCCTTCGTCCTTGAAGTAGCCGTTCACATGGGCGATGGACAAGGGCAGATAATAGATGAGCGCCTGGCCACCCACGGCAATCACCACGTCTTTCTTTTCCAGCGCCTGGGCGCCGGCAAAACGAGGGGCGACGGCCGCTGCACCGGCTACACCCGCCAACTTGAGCATATCGCGACGAGACAAGGACATTAGGGATCTCCTGAATTGTAGGCACGGGGGCCCGATTTTTTCGTCATATTACATGAGATCAGGCGCGGCAAGCGGATAGGACCGCTGGGCTCATGGATATCCCTATTCATTCCGATTCTCTTTCCGGCCGGAGCGGCGGGCGAGTTCCGCGACCGCCCTTCAGGTACTGCGCCGCTCCATCAGCGCCCAGGCGATGGTCCCCGCATCGACATACTCGAGCTCGCTGCCCGCCGGCACCCCTCGCGCAAGACGGCTCACCGCGATGCCGCGCGACTGCAGCAGCTCGGACAGGTAATGCGCCGTCGTCTCGCCTTCGGCCGTGAAATTGGTGGCCAGTATGACCTCTTTCACCAGCCCGTCATCCACCCGCTTCAACAGCCTGTCGAACCGCAGCTCATCGGGGCCTATGCCCTCGAGCGGCGCGAGCCGGCCCATCAGCACATAGTACAGCCCCCGATACCCATGGCTGGACTCGATCATGTTCTGGTCCGCCGGAGTCTCGACGATGCACAAGATGGACGGATCGCGCTTGGGATTGCTGCAGGTGGCGCAGATTTCCTCTTCGGTGAAGCCATTGCACCGCGCGCAATGGCGCAGGTCCCGCAGCGCCGAAGACAGCGCGCGGCTGAGCTGCTCGGCGCCCGGCTGGTCGTGCTGCAGCAGGTGGTAGGCCATGCGCCGGGCGGACCGGACCCCCACGCCCGGCAGGCGGCGCAGGGATTCGATGAGAGCCTTCAGCGGTTCAGGCTCTGGCAAAGGCGCTTCCATTTATCAGAACGGCAGTTTCATCCCGGGGGGCAAGGGCATGCCTGCCGTGACCGAAGCCATTTTTTCCTGGGAAGTCGTTTCCGCCTTGCGCAAGGCGTCGTTGAAAGCGGCCGCGACCAGGTCCTCGAGCATGTCTTTGTCGTCGGCGAGCAGGCTGGGATCTATCGTCACGCGCTTGACGTCGTGCCGGCAGGACATGGACACCTTGACGAGCCCGCCGCCCGATGCGCCTTCGACGACGATCTCGGCCAGCGCTTCCTGGGCCTTCTTCATGTTTTCCTGCATTTGCTGCGCCTGGCGCATCAGGCCCGCGATCTGTCCTTTCATCATGATTGATTTTTCCTGAGATGAGTATGGTAAAGAAGAAGAAAAACGCCCGGCCTCATGCCGCTGCCTTTCAGCGTTGCGGGGCCGCCCGATGCTCGGGCGCGGCGCTGATGGAACCCGGCACCACCGTGGCGCCGAACTCGGCGATCAGGGTCCGTACGAAAGCGTCGTTCGCCACCGCTCGTTCGGCGTCCTTCTGGCGCTGGGCCCTGCGCGCCTGCTCGACGGCATGGGCGGTTTCGTCGCCCGTGGCGCCATATTCGACATCGAGCTGGACGACGGTGCCGAAGTGCTCGGACAGCACCGTGCGCAGGCGGGCCTTGCCGGGGCTTTCAGCCAGGCTGCGCACGGCCACGCGCAGGCGGACCGTATCGCCCTCGGCGCCCAGCCACTCGCTTTGCCGGGCGAGCTCGGCCGCCAGCCCCGTCACGGGCAGGGTCGCGGCAAGCGCCGGCCAGCCGCTGGGGGACATGTCCCGCAAGCGGGGGGAGCGCGCCTTCTTGGGCGGTTCCGCGAACACCATGGGCACGGAGTCCGGCTCGTAGCCGGCCAGGGTTTCGAAGTCGTCCGCCGGCGCGTAGCCGCCGTCCTCGTCCATGTAGACCGGTTCGAAGCGGGCGTCGTCGAATTGGCCGCCGTCGAATTGATCGCTGTCGAACCGGGCGTCATCGAGCCCGCCGCCGCGGGAGTCGCTTTCGCCTTGCGGATCCGGGGCGGGAGAGGACGCCGGCGCCGGGGATTCGGGTGCCGGTTCCATCGGCTGGGCGGCGGCCTGCTCTTCGCTTGCCGCCTGCTCGCCGTCCGATGGAAGGGGTTCCCAGGCGGGGACGTCGTGGTCGGCCCAGGAGCCCGCATCGGCGGCCGGGATGTCTGGAGATGTGGCCGCGGCAATGCCCGCGGACGCCGCTGCGGCGCCTTTCGTTGCGGCATCGCCGTCCGCGCCCTCGGCAGCCGCGGCATGATCCGCTGCGTTGCCGACGGACGAGGCGTCGTGGGCCGCCCGGGACGGCGACGCCTCCAGCGGAGCCGCCGCGGCTTGCGTGCTTGCCGGCGCGTCGACGCCGGGACCGGCGGCGGCCGACGCATCGGCGCCCGGTGAGGGCGGCGCGGCCGCCGGCGAACCGCCGGGGACCAGCGACAGCATGCGCAGGCAGGCCATGACGAAGCCGGCGTATTCGTCGGGCGCCAGGGCGAGTTCCTGCCGGCTGTGCACCGCCACGGAATAGAACAGCTGCACGTAGTCCGGATGCAGCAGGCCGGCCAGCGCCGCGATGTCTTCGGCCAGGGGGTCGTCCGCCGGCGTCAGGCCCGGCACCCGCTGCTGCATCGCCACGCGGGACAGCAGGACGGCGAGATCGGCCAGGGCGCCCGAATAGGACAGGCCGCGATTCGCGAGCTCGTCGGCCACCTTCAGCACTTGCCTGGCGTCGCTCGCGGCGAGCGCGCGCAGCAATGCCGCCAGATGGCGCTGGTCGATGGTGCCCAGCATGCCCTGGATGGCTTCGCTGCTGATGTTGCCCGCGCTGTAGGCAATCGCCTGGTCGGTCAGGGACAGGGCGTCGCGCATCGAGCCGGACGCCGCCTGGGCCAGCAGGCGCAGCGCCGGCGTCTCGAACTCGACGCCCTCTTGCGCGAGGATGTCCTGCAGATGGCCGACGATGGCGTCGGCCGTCATCTGCTTCAGGTTGAACTGCAGGCAGCGCGACAGCACCGTGACCGGGATTTTCTGGGGGTCGGTCGTGGCGAGTATGAATTTGACGTGGGGCGGAGGCTCTTCCAGCGTCTTGAGCATGGCGTTGAACGCATGGCCGGTAAGCATGTGCACTTCGTCGATCATGTAGACCTTGAAGCGGCCGCTGCCGGGCGCATAGACGGCCTGTTCGAGCAGCTGCGTCATTTCCTCGACGCCACGGTTGGAGGCCGCATCCAGTTCGACATAATCGACGAAGCGGCCCGCGTCGATTTCGGTGCAGGCGCGGCAGACGCCGCAGGGCCGGGCGGTGATGCCGGCTTCGCAATTGAGGGACTTGGCCAGTATGCGCGACAGCGTGGTCTTGCCGACACCGCGCGTGCCCGTGAACAGCCAGGCATGATGCAGGCGCTGGGTGGACAGCGCGTGCGTCAGGGCGCGTACCACGTGGTCCTGGCCGATCAGGGTGTCAAACGAACGGGGCCGCCATTTACGCGCCAATACCAGATATGTCATGCAAGGAGCCTGAAACCGGGAGCTATCGTGATGGGTAAACGAAAAGTGTACCGGATTCAAGAAGGCTAGTGGTATTTGGGGGCGAGCCTGACTTCGGCACTGATCCTAAACGGCTGTGGCTGCTTCGTTCCCGACCTGACCAGGTTCACCGCCGGACCATGCGAAGGGGCCCGCCGCCTGAAAGTTTAACAGGTCTTGGCCCCGCGTGCCGCCGCTCAGACGACCAGGCCGTAATCGACCCAGATGTCGGCCCTGGGGAAGTACAGCGCCCCGCGCGCGGGGCGGCCGTCCAGCGCCCGGACGTGGGCGCAATAACGTTCTATCTGCTCTCTGTAGGCTTCCTTCATGCGCGCCGAGAATTCCGCCGCGCTTTCGCCGTCGCGCGGCACGCCCGTCTTGTAATCGACCACCAGCCAGTCCCGCTCCCGGGAAATGGCCAGGTCGATGACGGAGACGCGGCCGCTGACGTCCAGCAGCGCCCATTCCCGATGCGCCTTGGCCACGTGCAGCAGCCAGCGGCCGCGCTCGCTGGCGAGCGTGGCGAGCAACGTATCCCGCAAGACGCCGGCGGCGGCGTCCAGCCGGGATTCCCGCAAGCCGGCGCGGCTCAGTTGCTTGCGGAACACCGGCAGGCTGGCGCGCAGCACGTCCTCGCTCCAGGCCTCGGCGCCGTCGTGTCCCAGGCGTTCCAGCCAGGCGTGCGCCACGCTGCCGATGATGCTTTCGTCCGTCGTGGCGGCCCGCCAGTCCCAGGGCGCCGGCGGCCCGCCGGCGAGGGGACGGACCTCGCGGCTTGCCGGGATGGAGGCTTCGGCCATGCGCAGCAGGCGGCGGTCTTCCGTCCGGCTTTTCCGCGTGGCGCCCGCGGCCTGGAGGGCGGCGGCTTCTGGCGCTTCGGGCGGACGCATCCGCCCCCACAGGCGCCCCAGCATCGAAGCGCCTGACGGCGGCTTGACGGCCATGCCCTCGTCGAGCCTGAGCTCGCCGATCAGGTGCAGCTGCTTGCGCGCCCGGGTCAGGGCCACGTACAGCAGGCGGTCGGCCTCGTAGGCGGCGCGCTTCTTTTCACGGGCCGCCAGGTAGAGCGAAACCGGATCGTGCTCGTCCGCCGCCCTGGGCTTGATGGGCCCCAGCAGCAGTTCTTCCCCGCTCTGCTCGAAACGCATCAGCGGCGCCCGGTCGCTGCGCGGCGATTTATGCAGGCCGGCGATGATCACCGTCTCGAACTCCAGCCCTTTCGACTTGTGGATGGTCATGACTTCCACCGCCGGGCCGCCGCCGCTGGGCGCCGCGTACAGCTCGTCCAGCCGGTTCTCGAGCTCGACCGGATCGAGATTGCCGTAGGGCGCCAGTTCCTCGACCAGGCGGAAGAGACGCTCCACATCCGCCCGGTCGCTCGGCTCGGGATAGACGGCGGGGCCGCCGAGCCGGGTCCAGCATTCTTCGAGCCAGGCCGCGAAAGGGATGGCCCCGGCCGCGTTGGCGGGATCCAGCATCACGTGGGCCGCATGCCGCAGGCGCTTGAGTTCGCCCGCCGGCAGGCCGGCCTGCCCGGCCGCCGCGCGCTTCAGGAAATCTTCGATCAGCGCGGGCATCGCCGCATGGTGGTCATGCCCGCACAAGGCATGGAGGCTGTTCAAGGTGAGGCCGCACAAGGGCGAACGCAGCACCGACAGCCATGCCAGGCGATCCGCCGGATGGGACAGCGCCCGCGCCAGCTGCGCCAGGTCGATCACGGGCTGGCGCGAACGCAGGGTGACGAGCTCGACGGCCCGGCAAGGGACGCCCTGTTCGGCGAGCCGGTGCACGATGCCGCCCAGATGCGTGCGCGCACGCACCAGTATGGCCACCGGATGCTCGCTGCCGGCGTTGCGCTCCAGCGCTTCCCGGGCGAGCCGCACGGCCAGCGCCTCCGCGTCGTCGGAGAGGTCCTCGGCCGCGTCCCCGTCGGCCGGCGCGGGCAGCCATACGGGGTGGAACTCGGCGCCCGGGCCGTCCCGGCCCTCGTTGAAGGCCGCCGAGGGCGTATAGGTGATGGCGCCCAGCCCCGGATGGTTGCGGGACGGGAAAATGGGACCGCAGGCGGCGTTGACCCATTCCACCAGATGGGCTTGCGAACGGAAATTGTCCGTCAGGTCCAGCGCCGTCAGCTCGACCTCGCCCAGGCCGTTTTCCTTGACGCGCAGAAAGCCCCCCACGTCGGCCTTGCGGAAACGGTAGATCGACTGCATGGGGTCGCCGACCAGGAACAGCGTGCGGCCGTCGCCGGCCGACCAGCCCGCGGTCAAGCGCTCCAGCAGCGCGATCTGCGATTGGCTGGTGTCCTGGAATTCGTCCACCAGCAGATGCCGGATGGATGCGTCCAGGGCCAGCAAGAGATCGCTGGGATCGTCGGCCTCGCCCAGGGCCTGCAGGGCGCGCTGCGAGATCTCGGCGAAGTCGACCTCGCCGGTCTCGGTGAAGCGCAGCTTGAGCTGCGCCGCCGCCAGCCACAGCACCTGGATCAGGACGGCCAGGACCTCCTGCTGCCCGGCGGAATACCCGCGCGCGGGCGCGCAACGGATGTCCGCGAGCTCCGCCACCCAGGGCTCTTCTTCGGGCACCGCCTTGATCCAGTCCAGAAACGCTTCCTTGTATCCGGACTTGGCCTTGAAGCCCTGCTTGATGGTCGCCGTCCGGCGCGGCGTGCCCTTGCCCGTGAGCAGGATGTCGGCCAGCGCCTGCCATCTGCCCAGGCTTTGCGCGTCCGTGCCGAAGGGCGCGCCGTCCCAGTCCAGCAGCCGGCTCAGATCGAGGCCGCCGTCCTCGGATTCGGCCAGGCAGCGGGCGGCCTCGCGTATGGGTTCCGCCAGGGCCTGGGCCCAGCCCGGCGGCATGGCGTCCTTCAGCCGGCGCAGGTCCTGCTCGATGGAGCGGTTCAGGTTGTCCATGAGCAGATCGATGTCGCCGCCTTCGGCCAGCAGGGGCAGCCATTGGTCCCGACTGGCGAGCATGTCGGCAAGCAGCGACTGGGCCGCGCCCACGTCCACGTCCATGTGCTCGATGAGCGCGGCGACGGCTGCATGCTCGTCCGCCATGGCGAGCGTGGCCCGCGCCGCCGCTTCGTAGTGCTCGCGCGCATTGTCGGCGATGGCGGGCACGCCGCCCAGGGAACTGAGCCAGGGCATGGCCCGCACCAGGTAGGTGCAGAAGGAATCGATGGTGCGGATGCTGAGCCGCGCCGGATGCTCCAGCAGGCTCCAGCCCAGTTCTTCATTGCGCCGCATCGCCCGCTGCGCCAGCAGCCAGCTGCGCCGCTTGTGCGGCTCGCCCGGCTCGGGGCCCTTGCCGGCTTCCAGCTTGCCGATGACGCGCGCGTGCATTTCGGACGCGGCCTTGCGGGTGAAGGTGATGGCCACGATTTCCTCGGGGCGGTTCACCGTCGCCAGCAAGGCCAGGATGCGGTCGGTGAGCAATTCGGTCTTGCCCGAGCCCGCGGGGGCCTGGATGATGAACGACCGCGCGGGATCGACGGCCGCCGCGCGGACCGCGCTGTCGCTGGGTTGCTTATTCGACACGCTTATCGTCCTCGTTCAAGCGCAAAAAGGGCAGGATGTCGCAGTATTCGATGTCGTCCGGCCGCAGGCTCTGGTTGGCGGCGTGGCCCGATATGTATTCCCGCGCCAGTTGATGGATGGTTCGCCGCCACCTTGCCATCAGGTCTTCCCAGCCCAGTTCCGCAAACGCCGGCCACGCGCGCGGGGACACCAGGCCCTCGAGCCCGCATTCGGCATCGGCCAGGCCCTTGACCTCGGCTCCCTTGGCATGGAGCCTGGCCAGCACCAGCGCGCCCACCCCCGCCCCTGCGCTTTCCTGCGCCAGCACCGACGCGTAGAAGGGAAGCTGCAGGCCGATCGGCCGGTCGCGCATCCAATCGGAACGGGGATCCAGGCTGCCGCCTCCCGTCTTGTAGTCGATGACGGCCAGCCTGCCGTCGGCCAGCTCATCGATGCGGTCCAGCCGCAGATTCAATTCCAGCGGGCCGTGGCGCCAGAGGTAGTCCTGCTCGACGTCGCGCACGCTGAAAGGCGTGCGTGCGCACTCGACCTCCAGCCACGACGCCAGCACCGCCAAGGCGCGGGCCGACTCCAGCCTTCTGAGCGCCGGCCCGTAATCCGACAGACAGTCGTCGGCGGCCTGCTCGAGCACGCCGTGCAGCAGGCCGTCCAGCCGGCCCTCGCCGACCAGGCCGCGCAAGGCGGCCTGGTCGGGCAGCATCCGCCAGACCAGCTCCATCGCCCGATGCAAGAACAGGCCCCGGGCATTCTGGTCGCCGACGTCGGCGTAGGCCGAGAGCCGCCGCGCGCCCAGGCGATATCTGGCGAAGGCCCACAAAGGGTTGCGCGCCTGGGTATCGATGACCCCGATGCCGCCGCGCGTCGGCCGGCCCGGCTGCAGGGCCGGGCCCAGGTCGTCGCGCAGGGATTCCAGCATGCAAGAGCCGGCCGCCGCGCCGGGTGGGGAAAACGGCTCGGCGTCCAGCTCCGCGATGAACGGGCTGGGCCGGAGTTCGCGCTCGCCTTCCTGGCAGGCATGGCTCAGCCACACCTGCGGCGCGCATTCCAGCAGGGCGCGGAACATGCCCCTGGCCCATTGCAGTTCCCGTTCCGGCGTGGCCCGCGGCGCGTTGGCCCGGCGCTGCGCCGGCAGGGGCACGAAGGGATTGGGCCGGGGCACGGCCGGCAGGACTTCGTCGGTCAGCCCGAGAATCCAGACCGCGTCCCATCGGCCGCCCTCGGATTCCAGGAAGCCCAGCACGTCGAGCCGCGCCGATGGATCGCGCTGCGGCTGGAACGGGGTTTCGTCGACCAGCCTGCGCAGCAGGCTCACGGCCGCGCCGAAGCCGAGCTTGCCGGCCACGGCGGACTGCGCGGCCATTCTTTCCAGCGCCGCGTCCAGCGCTTCGAGGACCTGGAAGGAATGGCTGTCCAGCATGCCGCGCCCCGGGAATCCCAGGCAGCGCAGATACCGGCGGAACCGGTCCGACCAGACGTCCAGGCCGGCCGGGGCGCCGTCGCCGTCCAACTCGGCCATGCAGGCTTGCCAGGCTTCCAGCAAGCGGGGCGCATGCCGCCCCAGCAAGGCGGTGAAATCCTTCGGCCGCACGGCCAGCACGGCCTGGTGCCGCCAGTACGCATCGATCACGGCGCGGCCCGCCGCTTCTTCGGCGTGCCCCGCGCAGCCGCCCGCCAGCAAGGCTCCGCCCAGGTCTTCCGGCCGGCAGGGCCGGCCGCGGCCGGCCAGCGCCAGCGCGCGCAGCCAGGCCAGGGCCGCCCGCGCCAGCGGCCAGCCCGACAAGGGCCGCGCGACGGCGACGTTATAAGGGATGTGCCTGCCTTCTGCATCGGCGCCCAGGGCGGCGCGCAGGCAGCGGTGCGCGAGCGCGGCGTCGGCTTCGAGCCGGCCCGCGACGATGGCATAGCGCCCGTCGGGATTCTTGCGCAGTTCGCCCGCCGCCCAATGCGCGGCCAGGCGCCATTCCGCGTCGGGATCCGGCGCCGCCACGCGGTGCGCGGCATGCGGCGCGACGGGCGGCCGGCTCAGCGCCCAAAGGCTGCCGCCCCGCTCTTGCACGGCCGCCAGCATGGCCGCCAGCCTGGGGGAAAGCTCCGTGAAGCCGCTCAGGACGATGTGGCGCGCGCCGCTGTGCAGGCGGCCGGCCCGCAAGGCGGCGCATACCGCCTCATGAGCCTGGTTGGCGTCTTCGAGGTCGAGCTCCGCCAGCGCTTCGCGGTATCGGGCGCGCCATTCCTCGAAGCGCAGATAATCGCTGGTTTCGTGATCGGGGCCGACCTCGATGCGCCAGTCGTCCATCAAGCGGTCGGCCTCCATGGCCAGCATCGCCGCCTGGGCGGTATCGAGCAGCGCGCGGTCCGATTCCGCGCGTTCGATGACGCGCTGCCAAAGCAGCCGGGCGCCGAAGGCGTCTATCGCATGGCCGGCCATGCCTGAATCGGGCAGGAACGAGAGCCTGTCGGACAAGCGGCGCAGCCACGCCGACAAGGGAATGATGTCCGGCACCGCGATGACGCGGCGGTCACCGCCCAGGCTGGCCGACAGCTCCGCCAGCACGCGGCGCGCGTGCCGATTGTTCACCGTGAGCACCAGGGTGTCCTGAGCGTCGAAACCGGATAGCTGGTCGAAACTGATCGCGGGAAGGCTGTCTAGCATCGCAATGGCCGGGACGGCGGCAAGAGGCATGGGAGCCGACCATTCTAGGGCTTGCGGCGGCTGGCGACAAACCGCCTTGCGCCATACAATCGCGCCATGTCGAAGAAATCAGACCATGCCCCCGGCCGGCCCGCCCTGGAACTGAGCGGTTCCATCTGGTTTCGTTCGGGCGACCAGGATTGGGGCAGCCAGAAACGGATGGCGCTGCTCGAAGCCATCGACCAGGCAGGCTCCATCACCGCGGCCGCCAAGAAAGTCGGCCTGAGCTACAAAGGCGCATGGGACGCGGTGGACACGATGAACAACCTGGCCGGCGAGCCGCTGGTGCTCAGAAGCACCGGCGGGCAGCGCGGGGGCGGCGCAACGCTCACGCCGCGCGCCAAGGCGCTGTTGGCCACCTTCCGCGCCCTGAATGCCGAACACGAGCGCTTCATGGCGCGCCTGGCGTCGGTCAGCCGGCAGGCGCCGGACAACCTGGAGCTCATCCAGCACATGATGATACAGACATCGGCACGCAACAAACTGGCCGGCACCGTCCAGCGCATCAAGGTCGGGGCCGTCAACGACGAAATCACGCTGAAGCTGAACGACGACACGGCCATCGTGGCGTCCATCAGCAGCGAAAGCACGGCCGAACTCGGCCTGTGCGTCGGGAAACGCGCGCTGGCCTTCATCAAGGCCTCGTCGGTGATCGTCGGGCTGCCGGGCGGGGACACGCGCCTGTCGGCGCGCAACCAGCTTGCCGGGCGCATCGTCCGCATCGTGGAAGGCGCGGTCAACACGGAAGTCAGCATAGCGCTGCGCGGCGGGCAGGTGCTGACCGCCATGCTCAGCCGCGACAGCGCGCTTTCCCTGGAACTGCGCGAAGAACAGCCGGCCTACGCGATCTTCAAGGCGTCCAGCGTCATGCTGGGCGTGCTCGATTGAAGCGCCTGGCGCGCCAGTTCCCGCGGGTGGCAAGACTTCACGATGCGGCCGTCCTGGATGCAGAACACCTGGTCCGCCAGGCAAGCCGCGTCTTCGGGGTCATGCGTGATCAGGATGACGGGAATGTTCAGCCGCGACTGCAAGGCCGCGATTTCCTGCCTCATTTTTTCGCGCAGCGCGGCGTCCAGCGCGGACAGGGGCTCGTCCAGCAGCAGCAGCCGCGGCTTCAGCGCCAATGCGCGCGCCAGCGCGACGCGCTGCTTCTGGCCGCCTGAAATGTCGCGCGGATAGCTGTCCAGCAAACCGTCCAGCTCGAACGCCCCGACCCAGTACATGGCCTCGTCGGGCAAGGCCCCGCGGCGCGGGTTCAGCCATCCCCGGCACAAGCCGAAGCCGATGTTCTGCGCAACGGTCAAGTGGGGGAAGAGGCCGTAATCTTGCTGGAGGTAGGCGACGCCGCGTTCGCGCGCGCGCAGGCACACGCCCCGCTCCGAGTCGAACAGCGTCACGCCGTCGATGACGATGCGCCCCGCGTCGGGCCGCGCCAGCCCGGCGATCGCCTGCAGCGTCTGCGTCTTGCCCGAGCCCGACGGCCCGAAGAGCGCGATGCGCCGGGCCTCCGACACCAGTTCGATGTCCAGGACGAAAACCTGGGAGCCGTTGCTCAGCCGCCGTGAAATCGCGATCTCTATCATCGCGCCCCGCTTCGACTGCCGGCGACGCTCCCGCGGTCCGGCGACAGCCGGCCGGCCATCCAGAGCACCAGCACGCAGGTCAGCGACGTGGTCACCACCAGCATGTTGGCCAGGCTGTCGTTGCCCGCCTGGACCGCTTCATAGATGGCGATGGAGAGCGTCTGGGTCCGCCCCGGAATGCTGCCGGCGATCATCAAGGTGGCGCCGAATTCCCCCAGGGCCCGGGCGAAGGCCAGCAGCACCCCCGCCAGTATGCCGCGCATCGCCAGCGGCAGGCTCACGCGAAAGAAAACCGCCGCCTCGCTGAGGCCGAGCACGCGCGCGGCGCCCTCCAGGCTGGTGTCCACGCTTTCGAACGCCGCCCGCGCGCCCTTCAGCACCAGGGGGTAGGCCACGACGGTCGCCGCCGCCACGGCGCCCTGCCAGGTGAACACCAGCGCGATGCCCCATTCGGCCAGGAATTGGCCCAGCCAGCCGTTCCGCCCCAGCAGGACCAGCAGGTAGTAGCCGATCACCGTGGGCGGCAGCACCATGGGCAGGGTCAGCACGGAATCCACCAGGTCGCTCCAGCGGGAATGCCAGCGCGACAGCGCGAAAGCGCTGGCCACGCCCAGCACGGCGGCGAAGGCGGTCGCCCATCCCGCCACTTTGAGAGACAACAAGAGCGGAACGGCGAGTTCACCCACGGATGCCGTCCATCAGGGCTTGGAGAAGCCGTATTTGCTCAGAACGGCCTGGCCCTTGTCGGACAGAATGTGGTCCAGCAAGGCCTTGGCCTGGGGGTTGCGCCCGTCGCGCTTCACCAGCGCGATCGGATACAGCACCGGCTCGGGCGACGGCAGCTTCGTCACCACCTTGACCTTGTCGGGCATGATGGCGGCATCGGTGGCGAAGACGAAGCCGGCGTCGACCTCGCCCCGCGCCACGTAGTCCAGGACCTGGCGCACGTTCTGGCCCAGCACTTCGCGCTGCTTGACGGTGTCCCAGTCGCCCGTGCTTTCCAGGCCGGCCTTGGTGTAGCGCCCCACGGGCACCGTGGCGGGGTTGCCGAGCGCCACCCGCTTGACCGAGGCCGCCTTCAGGTCGGCCAGGGAATTGATCTGCACGCCGCCCTGGACGGGCACGATCAGAACGACCTCGTTGCGCACGAAGTCGCGGCGGGTGGTTTCGTCGATCTTGCCGGCGGCCACCGCCTTGTCCATCGCCTTCTGGTCGGCGGATGCGAAGATGTCGATGGGCGCCCCCTGGATCACCTGGTGGGCGATCGCATCGGACCCGGCGAAGCTGGTCAGGACCGTGGTGCCCGGTTGCTCCTGCTGAAACTGCACCCCGATCTCTTTGAAGGCGTTGGTCAGGCTGGCCGCCGCGCCAACCAGGATTTCGCCGGCGTTCGCCTGCGCCTGCAGCCCCATGCACACCAGGCCCAGCGCGGCCAATATCCGTTTCAATTTCATGCACATCACTCCTGTCAAAACCCATAAGCCGGTATTCACCGCGCCGGCGCGCGGCGGCACCGCCGCGCTGTCCCTGTCGCAATATACTCAAGTATATAACGGTTGGTCAATTCGCCATCCCGCTTTGATAAGATAAGGCACCATCCTCGTCCCGTTTCTTGCGCAAGACCTTGAACTTCGTTCCGCCCGCATCCCTCGACGCCTTTCTCGACGCCATCTGGCTGGAGGACGGCCTGGCCAGGAATACGCTGGACGCCTATCGCCGCGACCTCCTGGCCTTCGCCCGGTGGCTCTGGGCGAAGCAAGGCAAAGACCTGGACTCGGCCGGCACCGGCGACATCCAGGAATGGTTCGCGGCTCGCCATGCGAGCACCAAGGCAGCGACCGCCAACCGCAGGCTGGCCGCGCTCAAGCGCTATTACCTCTGGGCGCTCAGGCTGGGGCGGGTCGGCAAAGACCCTTGCCTGACCCTGCGCGCGGCCAAACGGACGGCGCGATTCCCCAAAACCATCTCCGAAGCCCAGGTCGACGCCCTGCTGCAGGCGCCCGACGACTCCACCGAACTGGGCCTGCGGGACCGCGCCATGCTGGAAACGCTGTACGCGACGGGCCTGCGCGTCACGGAACTGGTGAGCCTGAGCGTGCCGGAATTGAGCCTGCAGGACGGCGTCGTGCGCGTCACCATGGGCAAGGGCGGCAAAGACCGGCTCGTGCCGCTGGGGCAGGAAGCGCAGCATTGGCTGGACCGGTATCTGCGGGAAGCCAGGCCCGCCCTGCTGGGGCCGCGCCGCTGCGATGCGCTGTTCGTCACCGCCAGGGCGGCCGCCATGACGCGCCAGTCGTTCTGGCTCATCGTGAAAAAGTACGCGCTGCGGGCCGACATCCACGCCCCGCTTTCCCCGCACGTGCTGCGGCATGCGTTCGCGACGCATCTGCTCAACCATGGCGCGGACCTGCGCGTGGTGCAGATGCTTCTGGGCCATGCCGACATTTCCACCACGCAGATCTATACTCATGTTGCGCGCGAACGGCTGAAGACGCTGCACGCCCAGCACCACCCCCGCGCCTGATCCTCCTCCCATCGTTTCCGCACATGTCGAAAGAAAAACACGTTTCCGAAACGCCGGCCACGCAATTGCTCAAGCAGCGCCGCATCCCGTATTCGGAACACCCCTATGAATACGTCGAGCACGGCGGCGCGCGCGAGTCCGCGCGGCAGCTGGGCGTGGATCCGCATCAGGTCGCCAAGACGCTGATCATGGAAGACGAGCACGCGCGCCCGCTGGTGGTGGTCATGCACGGCGACATGGAGGTATCGACCAAGAACCTGGCCCGGCAGATCGGCGCCAAGAAGGTCGCCCCCTGCTCCCCCGAGACCGCCCAGCGCAATTCGGGCTACATGGTGGGCGGCACCTCGCCGTTCGCCACGCGCAAGAAGATGCCAGTATGGTTCGAGTCGACGCTGCTGGACTACGAGGTGATCTATTTGAACGGAGGCCGGCGCGGCTATCTCATCGGCATCGCGCCCGGCGCCCTGGCCAAGGTCCTGGACGCGAAGCCCGTGAACGTGGGTCTGCCGAAGGATTAGCGCCCGCGATTGGCGGGCCTCATGCTTGCCCCAAGCTGCGTAGCGACGAAAGCATGTGTGCGGTCGCGGGCTCTGCTGCGCTTGCCCGATATGCCAATCCCAGTTCCCTCCAGAGCGCCGGCCGCAAAGGCCGCATCGCCGTCCTGCCGTCGCCCGGCGGGGCCGCGCCCGCCTCGTGCGGCAGCAGGGTTGCGCCATAGCCCGCGCCGACCAGGCTTTTGATGGCGTCGTTGTAGTCCAGTGCAATGCGCGGCACAGGGCTTTGGCCGGCATGCGCAAACCAGTCGCGGGTCAATCGCGATAGATGTGTGCCGGGGCCGTTCAAGATCAGGGATTGCCGTGCCATCCATTGGGGCGTCACCCGGGACGGCACGCGCCAATTGGCGGGCAAGAAGGCAAGCACGGGGTCGCGCCGCCAGGCGTCTATGGCGAGGCCCGCCACTTTGGCTTGAGGCAGCGCCACTATTCCGATGTCGAGCGAACCCGCCTTCAGCCGCTGCAAGGACTGGTGCGAAGTCAGTATCGCAATCTGCACGTCGATGCCCGGATGCGACTGCGCAAGCTTTTCGAGAGCCTGAGGCAGGAAGTTCGCGATCACGCCGGTCGACGCGCCGAGCCGCACCCGGCCGGAAAGACCCTGGGCTTGGCGGGACACGTCCTCCAGCACGCGGGAGACGTCGGCAAGCAGCCGGCGCGCATGGTCGACCAGGCTTTCGCCTATCGCCGTCGGCCGCACTTGTCCACGGGTGCGCGACAGCAACCGGGCGCCCACGCGGCCCTCCAGTTCCGATATGTGCAGACTGATCGTTGGGGGCGCCAGATGGAGCCTGCGCGCCGCTTCGACAAACGAGCCGCAGTCCGCGATGGTCGTAAGCGTGCGCAGCTGATCCAGATTGATCTCACGCATGGTTTTTGCCTCAGAAAAACTGAATTTCAAGATAGGTTAATTCAACTTTACCGATCATGCGCAATCAGACAACATGCAGGCATCGATCAACATCACTCTCGGATTGAGAAAATGGCGCTACCTCGCATCTTCATTGACGGAGACCAGGGCACTACGGGCTTGCAGATTCATGAGCGGCTGCGTGAACGGACCGGCATCCTCCTGCAGACGCTGCCCGGCGCACAGAGAAAGGACAAGCCAAGGCGTGCCGAGGCGCTGAACAACTGCGACATCGCCATCTTGTGCCTGCCCGACGATGCGGCGCGCGAAGCAGTCGCCATGGTGGAGAATTCATCGGTACGCGTGATTGACGCCAGCTCCGCCCATCGGATCGAACCCGGCTGGACATACGGCTTTCCTGAAATGAGCCCCGAACAAACCGACGAGATCAGGCGGGCGAGCCGGATAACGAATCCGGGCTGCTATCCCACCGGGGCAATCGGCCTATTGCGTCCGCTGGTGGAAGCGGGCCTGCTGCCGCCGGACTATCCGCTATCCATCCATGCCGTCTCCGGCTATTCGGGCGGCGGGCGGGCCGTGGTCGATCTGCATGAGGCCGCCCCCGGGCACGCGCCCGCATTCCAGGTGTATGGCCTGGGACTGAAACACAAGCATGTCCCTGAAATACAACGCTATGCCGGGCTTTCAGCCCCTCCCGTCTTTGTACCGGCGTATGCCGCCTATCGCCAGGGCATCGTGCTCAGCGTCCCATTGCAGCGGCGCCTTCTGCCTCCCGGGGCGGATGCGCCCGCATTGCACGCATGCCTGGCTCGGCGCTATGCCCGAAGCAAGCACGTCCGGGTGCTGCCGCTCGTGGCGTCATCGGCGCTGGAGCGCCTCGATCCACAGCATCTGAATGCCACGAACGACATGGAACTCGCCGTGTTTTCAAATCCCGAATCCGGCCACGTGCTGCTCACGGCGGTCTTCGACAACTTGGGCAAAGGCGCGGCGGGCGCGGCGGTGCAGAACCTGGATTTGATGCTGGGATTGGGGCCTGGCGACGCGGCATGAGAAAATGTCGGCGAAAATCAGTTTCGACTATCGCCCGAACAAAGGAATGACGTGTTTTTCGATTTTGAAGCGCTGCAAGGACGGAATCGGTACAAATTGCTCACCGCGACGATCACCCCCAGGCCCATCGCCTGGGTCGTTTCCATGAACGGCGGCGGCGCTCTGAACGCCGCCCCTTTTTCCTTCTTCAATGTGGTCTGCGCCGACCCCGCGACGGTATGCCTGGGGATAGGAAGCCATGCGGACGGGCGGGAAAAGGATACGCTGTCGAACATCCGGGCGAACGGCGAGTTCATGATCAACCTGGTTTCCGAAGCCGATGCCGAGGCGATGAACGTCACGGCCGCCCCGTTCGCGGCGGGCGTCGACGAACTTGCCGCAGCGGGCGTCGCAACCGCCCCGGCCGGCCGCATCAAGCCGCCGCGCATCGCTTCGAGCCCGGTTTCCCTGGAATGCCGGGCGGTCGAGATCATCGACCTGAGCGAAAAAAACCATCTGGTGATCGCAAGCATCCTGGGCATGCACGTGGCCGACCATGCCGTCAAGAATCCGGAGCGCTATTGGATAGACACCGCCAGCCTGCAGTTGGTGGGGCGCATGGAAAGCCCGGGCTGGTATGTGCGCACGCGCGACCGTTTCATGATGAAGACGCCCGAGGCAAAGGACTGAGGGCAAGGTGCGGCAAGCCACCGCCGCCCGCGCGGGGCCATTGACGCTAAACCGCCCCCGCCGCGGGCGTATGCTGGTTATCCAGCCAATCCACGCCGCTCTCCCCGTGCTCCCTGAGCCAATCGTTCGCCTTCCGGAAATGGCCGCAGCCTATGAAAGGCCTGGGCGGCCGCGTGGCCGACAGCGGCGACGGATGATTCGCCTTCAGGACCAGCGTGGGGCCCGCGGGCGGCTGCGCCTGCAGCAGCGCCTGCTTGGACTGCGCATGCGAGCCCCATAGCAGGAACACCTTCGGGCGCGGCTCGCGCAGCACCCGCTCGATGATGTTGTCGGTGATGACCTCCCACCCCTTCTTGGCATGCGAAGCCGGCTGATGCGCCTCGACCGTCAGCGAAGTGTTGAGCAACAGCACCCCGCGCCGGGCCCATCGAAGCAGGCTGTGGCGCTGCGTGACGAAGGTGTCGGGATATTCCTGGGCGAGCTCGGCGAACATATTGCGCAGGCTGGGCGGCATACGGCAATTGTCCGGCACGGAAAAAGCCAGGCCCTGCGCCTGGTTCGGCCCATGGTAGGGATCCTGGCCCAGCAGCACCACCTGCACGTCCTGCGGCTGGATCTCCAGCAGGGCGCGGAAGGGCCGCAAGGGGAAGATGGTGGCCCCCGCTTCCAGGCGCTCGTCCAGAAAGGCGTCCAGATCGTGCAGCGTCTGTTGCGAACGCGTGTCCAGGAAGGCGTCCTGCCAGGCGGGCGACAAGGCATGAAGGTGCGCGTACAAATCGCCCTGGAAGGCGTTCTGCACTTCGCCGCCCGGCGGCGCGGCGGCGACGGAGGCATCGTCCCGCATCACGGCGCCTTGAAACCGGCCACCCACTTGGCGTAGGCGCCGATGAAGTTCTGCAGCAGCGCCCTGGCGGTTTCGGTCGGCTGGCCCGCGGGATCGAACAGCCTTTCGGCCTGGCCGAGATAGGTTTCGGGATTCGGCATGCAATAAAGATTGAGGCAGACCAGCGACTGGCGCAGATGATGGTTGGCGCCGAAGCCGCCCTGCATGGACGGCGACGCGCTGATGACCCCGGCGGGCTTGCCGTTCCAGACGCTTTTGGAATAGGGCCTGGAGCCGATGTCGACGGCGTTCTTCATGGCGGCGGGCATGGAGCGGTTATGCTCGGGCGTGACGAACAGCACGGCGTCGGCGGCGGCGATCCGGCGCCGGAAATCCACATAGGACTGCGGGGAATCGTCGTCGTAGTCCTGGTTGTACAAGGGCAAATGGCCGATTTCGACGATGTCCAGGGCAAGGCCGGCCGGCGCCAGCGCCTGCAGCGCCACGGCGACTTTCCGGTTGATGGATTCCTTGCGCAAACTGCCGACAATGACGGCGATGTCTTTGGGTTGGTCCACGGCTGTCCTTTACTGTGTGAATTGCCACCTTGGCAGAATACAACAAGGGGAAGGCGTCGGCAAAATTCACGATCCAGCCCATGCCGATGAAAGTCCATGCCGCCCGTCTCCTCGACCGGACGCAGGCGAAGGATCGCGGGCGCCCGCCTGGGTCTGCGCGAGCAGCCGGGCGAAGGCCTGCGACAAGGGCGCACGGACGCCGCCTCGGCCCCAGAATATGGGGCCACATGGCGCCTGGGGACCGGCGGCGGCAAGGGCCAGATCCTGACGCCGCCCGGCCCTTCGTTCAATGTGCTGGTGTCGGGCAGGAGCGACACTCCCAGCCCCTCGGAAACCAGCTTGCCTATGGCATCGATGCCGTCCAGTTCGAGCCGGATCCTGGGCCGGATCTGCCGTTCCCGCAGATAGTCGTCGGCCTGTCTTCCGCCCAGCACGCTGCGGTCGTAACAGATGTAGGGATGCGTCATCAGCGTCTGGAGGGGATCGGTGCCGTCGACATCGGCCGGCGTCACCAGCCTCAAGGGCTCCTGGCGAATGATCTTCTGCTCCATGTGCTTGGGGGTGTCGAATTGGGGGTGAACGAGCACCGCCGCGTCGAGCGCCCCCTCCTGTACCCGGCCGTACAGGTATTTGGAGGACCCGGGCTCGATGTAGACCTCGATGTCCGGATGCAATGCGAACCAGCGCTTGAGCGCGCCGCCCAGCAGGCTGTTCAGGGCGGTGGGCGTGGCGCCCAGATGCAGCGGACCCGCCGGCAGCTCGTTGTCCGAGGCCATGGAGCGCAGATCGCGTGCATCGTCCAGAATCTTCTGCGCCTGCTGCAATATTCGCCTGCCGGCGACGGTGGGCTGCACGGTGCGGCCCGTCCGCTTGACCAGTTGGCTGCCTACCGAAGCATCCAGGGCGCGCAAGCGCTGCTGCACCGAGGCCGCCGTCAAGTCTTCGAATCTCGCGGCCTCGGCGATGGAACCCAGCCTGACCACATTGACGAAAGTCTGGAGAAAACGAAGGTCCATGATCAGCTGCCCCTTGGGAATATGGATTTTCCTTATTTTAATGAAGGCTGACATCGCTTGTTGCTTATTCCCGGGAAGGAAATAATGACGTCCATCCGCCGCCTGTTCCGTTCTTCCGGCAGCCGGCGTCCTGGCATCTCTTTATGGAGTCGTTCTACCGTGCCCATCATTCATTCGATCCAAGTCTGCGCCGCCGCCGTGCCCCTCGACCATGTGACATCATTCTCGAATCGTACCGTCGACACGCGCCATTACGGCCTCGTCAAGGTCCGCTCGACCGAGGGCGCCGAAGGCATCGGCTTCTGCTACATAGGCAGCGATGGCGGCCCGATCTTCACCGCCGCCGTGGAACACCTGCTCGCCAAGGTGCTGATCGGCAAGGATTCCTATGCCGTGGAAGGCCTGTGGCGGGACATGTACCAGGAAGCGCTGCTGCAGGGCCGCCAGGGCACGGTGATGCGCGCCATCAGCGCCCTGGACATCGCGCTTTGGGACTTGAACGCCAAGACGCACGGCCTGCCGCTGCATAAATACCTGGGCGCGGTCGAGCTGGAAAGCGTGCCCGCCTATGCCAGCGGCGGCTACTACCTGGACGGCAAGACGCCCGAGAAGCTGGGCGAGGAAATGGCCGGCTATGTGGAGCTGGGCTTCCGGGCGGTGAAGATGAAGACGGGCCGCCTTTCTCCCAAGGGAGAGGAAGCGCGCCTGAAGGCCGCCCGCGCGGCGGTCGGCTGCGACGTCGAACTGATGATGGACTGCAACAATGCCTGGCGCGACGTCACCCAGGCCATGCAATACATCCGCCGCTTCGAACAGTACGACCCCTATTTCATCGAGGAACCCTTCGGCCCGGACGACGTCGACAGCCATGCCAAGCTGGCTCGCCTGACGCATCTGCCCATTGCGACGGCCGAAATCGGCTACGGCCGCTGGTACCACAAGGAGCTTCTGGACAAGCAAGGCGCAAGCATCCTGCAGACCGACGCGGCCGTCTGCGGCGGCATTACGGAATGGAAGCGCATCGCGGCGACGGCGGCGAGCTACGGCGTGGTGATGTGCCCGCACTGGTTCCACGACCTGCATGCGCCCCTGGTGGCCGCCACCGGCAATGCGCGCTATGTCGAGTTTTTCTGGGATGACCAGGTGCTGAACTTTCGCCGCCTCGTGGACCGGCAGCTGTCGCACGAGAATGGCCGCGTCATCCTTCACCAGACGCCGGGCCTGGGCTTCGGCTTCGATGAAGCGGCCGTTGCCCGCTACGGCCGCTGGACCCGCATCGCCTGACCCAGGCACCGCGCAACTCAAAGACTGGAGACGCCATGTCGATTCCGACCACATCCAGCGGCGTGTTTTCACCGGTGCTGACGCCGTTCGCCGCCGACTACACACCCCACGTTCCGCGCTATGTCGCGCATTGCCGAAGCCTGCTCGAACAGGACGTCGGCCTGGCCATATTCGGCACCAACTCCGAAGCAAACTCGCTGAGCATGGCGGAAAAGCGCGGACTGCTCGACGCGCTGCTCGAAAGCGGCGTGCCCGGCGAGCGCCTCATGCCCGGCACCGGCGCATGCGCGGTGCCGGAAAGCATCGAGATGACCCGCCACGCCGTTCGATCGGGATGCATGGGGGTGCTCATGCTTCCACCGTTCTACTACAAAGGCGTCAGCGATGAAGGCTTGTTGCGGTATTTTTCGCAAGTCATCGAAGGCGTGGACGATGACCGCCTGCGGGTGTACCTGTACCACATCCCGCCCGTCACCCAGGTGGGCATCAGCCACGCGCTCATCGAACGGTTGCTCGAGCGCTATCCGGGCGTGGTCGCCGGCCTGAAGGACAGCGGCGGTGACTGGGACAACACACGGTCTCTGATCCAGGCTTTCCAGCCCGAGGGCTTCCAGGTCTTCGCGGGCACGGAAACCGTTCTTCTGGATACGCTGCAGGCGGGGGGCGCCGGCTGCATAACGGCCACCGCCAATGTGAATCCGGCGGAGATCATGCGCCTGTTCCGGTCCTGGCGGTCGCCCGATGCGCGACGGCAGCAAGAGCATATCAACCGGACGCGCGCGGCATTCCAGGCGTTTCCCATGATTCCGGCCATGAAGGCCGCCATGGCATGGCGGACCGGCATCCCGGAATGGGCGACCGTCCGGCCGCCCCTGGTGGAGTTGCCGGAAGAGCTTGTACGGCAGTTGCGCAGCAATCTTGAAAAACTGGAGGAAGCGGCTCGCCTGGCCTGAATTGCCTGCAAAGCCGCCCCCCTCTCAATCACATTCGGAGACAAAAACATGAATCGCCGTCATTTCATCCTGTCCAGCGGCATGCTCGCCGCGGCGTCGCTTGCCCCCATGGTTCGCGCCCAGAGCGCCACTCCCTCCGGCCCCGTGTCCCTGGTCGTGGGCTTCCCGGCGGGCGGCGGCACAGACGTGCTGGCCCGGCTGCTGGGACAGAAATTCAGCGCAATGTGGGGCGTGCCCATCGTCGTCGAGAACAAGCCCGGCGCCGCCGGCGTGATTGCCGCCCGGCACGTATCCAAACAGTCCGGCGACGGCAATTCGCTGCTGGTGGCGCATGTGAACAGCCACGGCATCGGTCCCGGCCTGCGCAATGACCTGGGTTACTCGGTCGAAAAAGACTTCACACCCATCGGCCTGATCGGCAAGACCCCCACCGTCCTGGTGGGCGGGCCCAAAGAGCCCGCCAAGACCCTGAAAGAGCTGGTGGCGCTTTGCAAGGCCCAACCCGGCAGGATCGTGTTCGGCTCCGCGGGTACCGGTTCGGCCCAGCACCTGGCCCTGGAAATCTTCAAGGCCGCGTCGGGGATCGACGTCCTGCATGTACCCTACAGCGGTTCGGCGCCGCTGATGACCGATCTGATCGGAGGCCACATACAGTATGCGTTCGAAGGCCTGACGACCGCCAAGCCGCTCATCGAAAGCGGCAAGCTCATCGCATTGGCGCAAACCTTGCAGAAACGCTCCAAGAGCCTGCAGAACGTGCCCACCGTCGCGGAACAGGGCTATCCGGGCTTCGAGGCGAGCATCTGGTTCGCCCTGGTCGGGCCGGGCGGCATGACGCCCGCCATGGTGGAACGGATGAACGCCGATCTCAATAAAGCACTAAAGACGCCCGAGCTGATCGCGCGCCTGGCCCAGGCCGGCGCGGAAGACGGAGGCGGTTCCGCCGAGCGGCTGGCCGAGTTCATGCGCAGCGAGCAGGCGAAGTTCGCGAAGGTCATCCAGGACGCGGGCATTTCCGTCCAGGGCTGACGCCGTCAACGCGCCATATACGGTCAACGCCAAGGCGATAGTCGTCCCCGGCAGACACAGCAAATAAATTCCGTTTCGGAAAAAAACGGACTGTATAATGCTGCGCAAAACCACATTGGAAGCGGGGGCAATAGACATGAACATCGAGCGTAGAAGCTTCATCAAGGGGTGCGCGGCGGCCGGCGCTTTGCTGCTGCCGGGCATCGCCGGCGCCGCCAAAGGCGCAAGCGCGCAGCATGCAGCGGCGCCGGACACCGGCCTGCGCGTCCAGAAATCGATCCAGGCGAGCTTCGGCGGCGGCTTCTCGGTACGCGCCCATACCCAATCGGGCGGATGGACCTACGCCCACATCGAACATTTCGGCACCCGATACGAGGTCGCTTCCGCAGACTTGCTGGACTGGAAAATCGTCGGTTCCGCCTGAAAAATTCCGGCTTCGCATCGCCCTTCCACGGGCGGATTGTCGATTTCTATGGGTGAGAACTCCTGGATACGGCGACTGAAGAGCCTTCCTTTCAGGATCGAGTAACAAAACATATCACAGGAGTTGAACTGTGTCCGAGAGCATCAAAAGCATTCGCATCCATCCCGGCATCGGTCTCGCCCGCCTGGGGGACAGCGACGAGTTCTACATCGGTCCCGAAGCGCCGGGGATCGTGGTCGATCCGGGCGGCAGCGGCGGGCCGGGGCCGAAGGGCGGCACGTACCGCGACAGCCGGGCCCGCTTGAAACGCCAGGCCCAGCGGTACCGGGTGTATGGTTACGACGCCGACGGCAAGGTCGTCGCCGAACTCACCTCGGATTCGGGCTTGATCCAGTCCATGCGCTGGCGGGTTCACGTCAGGAACATGAAAGCGGCGAACTATGCGTTTCAGGGCGCCTACCTGTTCGACCCGGACGAACTGCGCAATCCGTCCATCCAGCCCGGCAAGAAGCCGGGCGAACGCGACAAGCTGATCATCGACCCCGGCGTGCACACGATCTCCTCCGGGCAGGCGGGGCCGGTGGTCATGAAGGGCGACGTCTTCACCGGCATTGAAAAAGGCACGCTGCCCGGCGCATTGCGTTTCGAGGGCTTCACCCCCAAGGACACCTCGAAAGAAGTCGAGGTCACGTACAAGGCCGCCAAGGACATCGAACTGGGGCAGCTTCGCCTCGACGACCAGGATCGCCTGCTGTTCGTGCCCGCGCCCGGCAAGGGCGAATGCGTCACCACACCCAAGGTGGCGCTGTCGAACCCCAGTGAAACGGTCGACCCTCCCAATGGACCCGAAAATGGCAAGAACCCGCTGACGAACCAGTTCGCCTATTTCAATATTCCAGGCTGGTGGGACGATACCTGCGGCGGCGAAATCGACGTCACGGTCACCCTCAAGGACGGCACGGTCCTGAGCACGCGCGACAACGTGAAATCGGCCGGCGACGAAGGCACGCGGAACCCGCGGGCGGGGGCATGGATCATCACCGCGCCGCCGAAATTCGCGCCGCACATGTACCACGTGGTGTCCATCCTGGACCGCGTCTACGAAGCGTTCCCCGAAGCCTATCCCTACGCCAAGCAAAAGACGAATTTCTACCGCGATGTCTATCCCATCTTCGCCAAGGCGGTCAATTACGGTTGGGTGAGCATCGAGGCGTCCGGCGTCGCGCCCGAAACCAAAAACATCGCTCATGGCCCGGGGCAGCCGGGCAACCTGCTCCTGCCCCAGTATCTGTCGCTCCTGGCCGACCCCAGCGATCAAAGCAAGCCGATACGGCAGCGCATCTATGGCTTGATGCGCCATGCCCCCGGAAAGAACGGGCGGCTGGTCGACTCCTTGCTGCCCGCGCCGCCGCAGCGGCCGACCAGCTGGAAGAATGAGGAATTCCAGCGCGCCGAAGACAGCAAACAGATGCCCAAGCTGTGGGGCACGGCGGGCAAGCCCTTGCAGAACCAGCAACTGGGAAACAATTTCCCGGATCAGTTCTTGAGCTTGACCGACTGGCAATTGAATCACATGAAAAACTGGGCGGACGGGAACTTCGAAGTCGGCACCCTGCAAGAACCCGTGCCCTTCGACGAACTGCCCTTGGCCGAACAGCCGCACGCCCTGGACAGCTCGGCGCTTGAGCCGACCATCGGCGGCGGCTTCCACCCGGGCATTGAATTCCCCTATCTGATCATCTATCGGGAGTATTTCGCCGAGGCGTTCCGGGTGGGCAAAGACAACGAACCCGGTTCGATCTCGGCCTATATGTCGAGCCCGTGGCAGGGCGACTTCTGGTCGTGCAACGAGGCCTGGTGGCCGACGCAACGGCCGGACATCGTTTTCGAGTACGACCAGAAGACCCAGACCAGAACCTATAAAGAGTGGTTCCGCGGCTACGACGCCGACGGCGAGCCGCTGTCGTCCACCGATGGCTATCATCAGATGGCGTACGCGTGGTCGAAACTGGGGATGGTGCTTCCGATCAAGACCGAGGACGGCGGCTTCCTGAAAGACCAGGGAGCGATCGTGTTCGTGGAGCAAGAGCGCGACCCGGCGCTGAACCGGCCGCCCGCCAAAGGCAAATAATTCGTGCCGCCGGCCCCGCCCGATCCCGCGTATACCGCATGGGATGTCGCCATCGTCGGCGCAGGGCCGGCGGGCGCCGCAATCGCCATCACGCTGGCCGGCCTGGGCCGGCGCGTGCTCTTGGTGGAAGAACGGGTTTCCACCAGCTTCAAGCTGGGCGAATCGCTGGCCCCGGCCTCCATCGGCCTGGTCAAGCACTTCCTGGGTGACCTGGAAGATCCGGGACGTAATCTTCCAGTCCTCTTCAGGACCGCCGGCAATGTTTCGCTATGGGCGACCGGCCAAGCCGAGATCACGGACTTCTTCTTTACGATGACCGGCTTCGGCCTGTGCGTCGACCGATTGGCTTTTGACGAGGCCTTGCGCTCGCAAGCGGCCGCTGCCGGCGCGACCTTGCTCAGGGGCGCGCGCTTTCAATCCTGCGCGCGCATCGCCGACGGCGCCTGCAATTGGCAGCTGCTGCTCGCCTCCGAGACGCGGACGCATTCGTGCCGCGCCCGTTATCTGGTGGACTGCTCCGGCCGGCGCGCGGCGGTGGCCAGAACGCTGGGCGTCCCGATCCTCGATCATTACGATGGCCTGTTCGCCTATGCGCAGTGGTTCGCCTGCGCCGGCAACGATGACGACCGCTATACCCGGATCGAGGCCGCGCCACAAGGCTGGTGGTACAGCAACCGATTGCCGGGCGCCGAAGGCGATGAAACCCGGCGCTTGGTGGTGTGGCAGTCCGACAAGGATCTGCCCGAGGCGAAAATGGCGGCGCATCGGGAGGGCTTCGATCGGCTGCTGCGCGGCTCGGAGCACATCGGGCCATTGCTTCAGGCCAGGGGCTATCGCCCTTGCGGGGTCATTCGGGGCGCGCCCGCCAACAGCCAGCGGCTGCGCGACTTCTGCGGCGACGCCTGGATGGCGGTGGGCGACGCGGCGCAGGCCTATGATCCGTTGTCCTCGCAAGGCATCGACAAGGCGCTGCGCACGGGCAGCCACGCGGGGCACATGATCCATTACGCGTTGGAAGACTGCCCCGGGGGCGCGGAGGGATTGGGCGGCGGCAATGCGCACGTTCGCCAGTACGATGAGCAGCAGCGCCGGCTTTGGCAAGAGTACGTGTCGAAACGGGACTACTACTATCGCATGCAGCCCCGTTGGCCCGATCAGCCGTTCTGGCAACGGCGCCGCCAGGACGGCCCCGGCGAGGCGGGCATGCTTCAGCCGTGATCCCGATGCATGGCCAGAGCAGGCAACAGCCTGTGCTGCGACTGGCGTCCCCGGCAGGAATCGAACCTGCAATCTTCCCTTAGGAGGGGAAAGTTATATCCATTTAACTACAGGGACTGCAATGCGGGCTGTGATTATAAGACACTTTGCCCGATGAAAAAGCCGGGGGCGCCCCGGCTTTTTCAATCGACCAAGCGGCCGCGCCGCGCAGGCGCGGCCTGGATGGCGGCTACTCGAGCTTGATGTTGCCCTTGGCGACGACTTCCTTGGCCCAGTCGTACTGCTGCTTGATTTCCTTGCCGAATTCCTCGGGCGTATTGCCGGACGGCGCGGCGCCCTGCTTTTCAAGCGTATCGATGACCTTGGGGTCCTTCAGGGCGACCACCGCCGCATCGCGCAGCTTCTTGATGATTTCCGGAGGCGTGCCGGCCGGCGCCAGCAAGCCGTACCAGGCGGGCTGGTTCAGCTGCGGATAGCCTTCTTCCGCCAGCGTCGGGACGTCGGGCAGGCTCTTCAGGCGCTCGGGCCAGGCGATGGCCAGGGCGCGCAGCTTGCCGGCCTGGATCTGGCTCATGGACGAAGGCAGGTTGTCGAACATGCTGTCGATCTGGCCGCCCACCGCATCGGTGACGGCGGGGCCGGACCCCTTGTAGGGGACGTGGATCGCGTCGGTGCCCGTGGCTTGCTTGAAGGCTTCGCCGAACAGGTGCAGGACCGAGCAGGTGCCGGAGCTGCCGTGGGTGTACTTGCCGGGGTTGTCCTTCAGGACCTTGACGAATTCCTTGAAGTTCTTGGCCGGGAACTTGGGATGGACTTCGATCACGTTGGGGACGTTCGCGAAGTTGGTGACGGGCATGAAGTCCTTCAGCGGATCGTATGGGAGATCATTGGGGCGGCAGGCCGAATTGACGGCCATGGTGGACACCGTGGCGATGGAAAGCGTGTAGCCGTCGGGTTTGGCCCGGGCCGCTTCCGCCGCGCCGATGGCGCCGCCGGCGCCGGCCTTGTTTTCAACGACCATGGTCTGGCCCAGCTCCTGGCCCATGCGCTGCGTGACGATGCGCGCGACGATGTCGGTGGAGCCGCCGGGCGCAAAGGGGACGATGACGCGGATGGGCTGCGAGGGATAGTCGGCGGCGAGCGCCGTTCCCGCTCCGAAGATGGCGGCCACGCCGGTGGCCAGTGTCAAAGCGGCGAACTTCTTGGTCAGTGTTGCCATGTATGAATCTCTCCGTAAGAAATCATATGAACCGAAAAACAAGCCCGCGAATTTACGCTAAGCTTTCTTATAAGCGTGGAGAATAACAGCAATGAGCCGCCGCTGTCTCGCCATGCGTCTTGATGGATGCCTCCTTTTTCCCGGCAAACCCGCCCTTTTTTCCCGCCAGGCGCCCCCCGCGGGCGCCCTTTCGCAAGCTTTATGGCCGTCTTCCAGCTCGTACTGCCCGACTTTCTCCTCATTGCGCTGGGGTGGGTCCTGTTCCACAAGCTCCGGTTCTCGCGCGACTTTTTCCAGGGCGCTGAAAAGCTCGTCTATTTCGTGCTGTTTCCGGCCCTGCTGTTCCAGTCCATCACCCAGACCCCCATCAGCATCTCGGGCGCCTACACGCTTTTGCAGGCCGTGCTGGCGCTGGCCGGCTTCGGCGTGGCGCTGGCCTGGCTTGCGGTCCCGGTGCTGCGGCCCGAGCCCGTGGCCCATGCCTCCGTGGCCCAGTGCGCCTACCGTTTCAACACGTACATCGGCCTGTCGCTCGCCGGCCCGCTGGCCGGTTCGGCCGGCCAGACCATCATGGCCATTCTGGTGGGCTTTGCCGTGCCCATCGTCAACGTCGCGGCGGTCCATGCGCTCGCGCGGCAGAACGGCGGCAGGATATTCGGCGAAATCCTGCGCAATCCCTTCATCATCGCCACCCTGGCCGCCCTGGCCTTCAACTTCCTGCAGATACCCGTGCCGGCCCCGGTGGACGTCACGCTCAAGCGGCTGGGCGCCTGCGCCATCGCCATCGGCCTGCTGTGCGTGGGCGCCACCCTGTCGCTGCAGGCCGGCCGGGGCAACGGCAGGCTGATCAGCTGGATGCTGGCCGTGCGCCTGCTGCTGTGCCCCGTGGCGGCGCTGGCCATCGGCTGGGCCATGGACCTGAGCCTGGTCGAGCGGCAGATGTTGTTGTTATTCAGCGCATTGCCGCCCGCCTCTTCGGCCTACGTGCTGGCGGCCAGAATGGGCGGCGACGGCCGCCTGGTCGCGGGGACGATGTCGATCGGAACCTTGATATCGGCCGCCACCATACCCTTGTGGCTGATGCTGGGCGCCACACTGTAACAAACAGCCATGAACGAAAATACACCGAAATTGAAGACGATTGCCATCGACTTGCCGGACGAAGACGCCACGGCCGGACTCGCGGCCCAGCTTGCCCCCATGCTGTGCGGGCGGCATCCGGGCCTGCCCGCCACGGCGCCGGGCGGCCGCATCCACCTGCGCGGCGAACTCGGCGCCGGCAAAACCTGCTTCACGCGGGCCTTCTTGCGAGCCGCGGGAATCCGCGGACGCATAAAAAGTCCTAGCTATACTTTGCTTGAAAGCTATAATCTTTCTAACTTATACTTCTATCACCTTGATTTTTATAGATTTAGCGATTCGAATGAGTGGCTGGATGCCGGATTTCGGGATATTTTGCATGAAAATGCGATCGTTTTGATCGAATGGCCGGAGCAGGCGGGCGCCCTGCTTCCCCCTCCCGATCTCGACATTCACCTCGAATATGCCGACACAGGGCGACAGGCGAGCCTGACGGCCCATAGCGACAAAGGATTATTATGGCTGACGACACTCGTCCTTCCTCCCCCGGCATCTCGCCCACCGGAGCCTCGCGACGCCGGCTGATCGCGACAGCCGGCACCCTGTTCGTCCTGCCCGTCATCCCCACGGCCGCCCAGGCCGCCACCATCGTGGCGGTGCGTACCTGGCCGGCCGACGAATACACGCGCGTCACCCTGGAAATGGACAGCGAACTGAAGGCGCAGCACTTCACGCTGGACAACCCCGACCGCCTGGTCGTCGACATCGAGGGCCTGACGATCAACGCCACCATCCGCGACCTGATCTCCAAAGTCCGGCCCAACGATCCCTACATCGAATCCGTGCGGGTGGCGCAGAACCGGCCCGACGTCGTCCGCCTGGTCATGGACCTGAAGCAGCCCATCGCGCCGCAGGTGTTCACCCTGAAACCGATAGGCGAGTATAAGTACCGCCTGGTGCTGGACCTCTACCCCAAGATCGCCCAGGATCCGCTGATGGCCATCATGGACGGCGCCGACACCGACCCGCTGGCCGAAGTGCTGGAAGACCTCGCGCGCAACAGCCCGCTGCCCGACGCGCCCGTGCCTTCGATGCCGGGGCAGACTTTGCCGCCGGTCGCGCGCAAGCCCAAGCCTTCCGCGCCGGCGCCGGCCCCCAAGCCGTCCGAGCCGCCCGCGGGCCGGCAGTCCATATTGATCGCGCTCGACCCGGGCCACGGCGGGGAAGACCCCGGCGCCATCGGCCGGAACGGCACGCGCGAAAAAGACATCGTGCTGAGCATCGCCAAGCGCCTGAAAAAGCTCATCGACGCGCAGCCCGGCATGCGCGCCTACCTCACGCGGGACAACGATTATTTCGTTCCCCTGCACGTGCGCGTGCAAAAAGCGCGCCGCGTCAAGGCCGACCTGTTCATCTCCATACACGCCGACGCCTGGATCAAGCCCTCGGCCCGGGGTTCTTCGGTGTTCGCCCTGTCGCAGAACGGGGCCACCAGCGCCGCCGCGCGCTGGATGGCGCAGCGCGAGAACGATGCCGACCTGATCGGCGGCGTGAATCTCGGCTCGCACAACAAGCAGGTGGCGCAAGTCCTGCTCGACCTGTCCACCGCGGCCCAGATCAATGATTCGGTGCGCGTCGGCGGCAACGTGCTGGCGGAAATCGGCAAGATCAACCGGCTGCACAAAAAAAGCGTGGAGCGCGCCGGCTTCGCCGTGCTGAAGGCGCCCGACATCCCCTCCATACTGGTGGAAACGGCCTTCATCAGCAATCCCGAGGAAGAGCGCCTGCTGCGCAGCCCCGCGCACCAGGACAAGATCGCCAGGGCCATGCTCGAAGGCGTCAACGATTACTTCGCGGCCCGGCCGGCCCTGGCGCGCCGCGCTTGAACGGCCCTCGGGCGGGCCGGCGCGCGCGGACGGGCTGACGCGGACGGGCTAAAATCGGCATGTCCACCCCACCCGCCATGCCCATGGAAATGAATGCCGCCATGCCGGAACGCCGTTCCATCGCCCCCCTGCCCGACCTGCTCATCAGCCAGATCGCCGCCGGCGAAGTGATCGAGCGCCCGGCCTCCGTCCTGAAAGAGCTCCTGGAAAACTCCCTGGATGCCGGCGCGCGCGCCATCGAAGTCCGGCTGGACGGCGGCGGCATCCGGCGCATCGCCGTGACCGACGACGGCTGCGGCATCCCGAAGGACGAACTGCATCTGGCGCTGATGCGCCACGCCACCAGCAAGATCGCCACGCTGAGCGAGCTGGAATCGGTGGGCTCCATGGGGTTCCGGGGCGAGGCCCTGGCCTCGATCGCCTCGGTGGCGCGCGTCAGCCTGACCTCGCGCACCGCCGGCAGCCCGCACGCCTGGCAGATCTCCAGCCGGAGCGAGACGCCGCAGGCCGCGGCGGGCGCCCAGGGAACGACCATAGACGTGCGGCAGCTGTTCGACGACATTCCCGCCCGGCGCAAGTTCCTGAAGTCCGAGGCCACGGAATACGGCCATTGCGTGGATGCCCTGGAACGCATCGCGCTGGCGCATCCCCAGGTCGCCTTCCGCCTGTTCCACAACGACAAGGCGCAGCGCAACTGGCGCGCGACCGACCCCCTGCAGCGCGTGCGCGACATCCTGGGCGCGGAGTTCATCGAGCAAGGCCTGGAGATCTGGCAGGAGCAGGGCCTGATCTCGCTGCAAGGCATCATCACCCGCCCCACTTTCGCCCGCAGCCGCGCCGACCGCCAATTCCTGTACGTGAACGGGCGCTACGTCCGGGACCGCAGCGTGTCGCACGCCATCCGCCAGGCTTATGCGGACGTCCTGCACGGCGACCGCCAGCCCGCCTTCGTGCTGTTCCTGGCGGTCGACCCGGCCGGCGTCGACGTCAACGTGCACCCCGCCAAGCACGAGGTCCGCTTCCGGGACAGCGGCGCCATACACCGCTACGTGAGCCAGACGCTCGGAAACGCGCTGGCCGCCGCGGGCGGCCAGGCCGCGGCCGCGCCCGGCTTCCTCGACGCCGCCGCCGTGCCGCCATCGGGCCCCTCGCCCGCACGGCACGAAGCCGCGGCGCCGCAGCCGTACGCCGACGCGCCGAGCCGCGGCATGCCCGCCTACTACCCCCCGTCCCGACCGCCTGCGCAGCAGGCCTTCCGCCTGAACGATCATGGCTCGCCCGCCGCCACGGACTGGCAGTCCTTCTATCGTCCCATCGAGGCATCGCCGGGCGCGGCGCCCGCGCGCACCGACTTGCCGGACGACGAATTCCCCCTGGGCATGGCTCTGGGCCAGTTGCACGGCATCTACATCCTGGCGCAGAACCGGTCCGGCATGGTCCTGGTCGACATGCATGCCGCGCACGAAAGAGTCGTGTACGAACAGCTCAAAGCCGCCATGGACGCGCAGGACCTTCCCCGGCAGGAACTCCTGGTTCCGATCGTGTTCAATGTCGGCGAAAAAGACCTGGCGCTGGCCGAAGAACATGCCGCCACGCTGAACGAGCTGGGGCTGGACCTGCGCCCCGCCGGGCCGGCCTCGCTGGCCGTGCGCGCGGTGCCCGCGCTGCTGGCCCACGGCGACATCGAATCGCTCGCGCGCGGCGTCCTGCGCGATCTGGCGAACGTCGGCGTTTCGCCGCGCCTGACCGAGCAGCGCAACGAGCTGCTTTCCACCATGGCCTGCCACGGCTCCGTGCGCGCCAACCGCCGGCTGAGCCTGGATGAAATGAACGCGCTGCTGCGCCGCATGGAGCGCACGGAACGGGCGGACCAATGCAATCACGGCCGCCCCACCTGGGTGCAATGGCCCTTGAAAGACCTGGACAAACTCTTCATGCGCGGCCAATGAGCTTCCCCGTCATCTGCCTTGCCGGCCCCACCGCGGCGGGAAAAAGCGCCACGACGCTCGCGATCGCGCGGCGCTGGCCGGTCGAGATCATCGCCATGGACTCCGCCACCATCTACCGCGGCATGGACATCGGCACCGCCAAGCCCTCGCGCGAGGAACGAGCGCTGGCGCCCCACCACCTGCTGGACATCCGCGACCCCTCGGAAAGCTATTCGGCCGCGGACTTCCATGCGGACGCCACCCGCCTGATCCACGACATCCGCGCCCGCGGCAGGCTGCCGCTGCTCTCGGGCGGCACCATGCTGTACTACAAGGCGCTGCGCGAGGGTCTGAGCGCGCTGCCCCCCGCCGACCCGGCGCTGCGCGCCCAGATCGACGAAGAAGCCCGCCTGGTCGGCTGGCCCGCGCTGCATCGCCAACTGGCGGCCTACGACCCGCAAACCGCCCAGAGGCTGGCGCCCAACGACAGCCAGCGGCTGCAGCGGGCCATCGAGATCTACCGCGCCAGCGGGCGCAGCATGTCCGCGTGGCTGAGCGACGCGCCGGCGCGCCGCGACGACAGCCTGTCCTTCGCCACCATCAGCCTGGAGCCTTCGGACCGCCTCGCTCTGCACGCGCGCATCGCGGCGCGCTACCGGAGCATGATAGAAAACGGCCTGGTCGAGGAAGTCCGGGCCTTGTACGAGCGCGGCGACCTGCACACGGGCCTGCCCGCCATCCGCTGCGTGGGATACCGGCAGCTATGGGATCACCTGGAAGGCCGGATCGGCCTGGAAGAAGCCGTGGAGCGGGCCACGGCGGCCACGCGCCAACTGGCGAAACGCCAGCTGACGTGGCTGCGCTCGCTGCCTGAACGAGAAGTCGTGGACTGCCTGTCGGCAAGCGCGGCGGAACAGGTGCTGCGCAAGGTCGCCGCGCACTGGCCCGGCGACCACGGCTGAACCGGCGTCAGACGACGATCGTCTGGGGCGCGCCGGCGCCTTCCCGCTCGATGATCTCGCCCAGGCGGCTGACCTGCTCGCCCTGGGCGGCCAGCGTGGCGGCGACGGCGTCCGCCTGGTCGGCCGGAACGACGACCACCATGCCGATGCCGCAGTTGAATACGCGATGCATCTCCGCGTCGGCCACGCCGCCGTTCTGCTGCAGCCAGGAGAACAGTTCGGGCATGGCCCAGGCGTCGCGGTGCAGGCGCGCCGCCAGCCCCGGCTGCAGAATGCGGGGCACGTTGTCCAGCAGGCCGCCGCCCGTGATGTGGGCAAGCCCCTTGATGGCGGCCCCATGCGCCTGCAAGGCCGCGAGCACGGACTTGACGTAGATGCGGGTGGGCTCCATGACGACGTCTTCCAGCGGGCGGCCGCCCAATTCCTGGCCGGGCCGCGCGTTGGCGTGCGTGAGGATTTTGCGCAGCAGCGAAAACCCGTTGGAATGCGCGCCGCTGGACGCCAGGCCCAGCACGGCGTCGCCCGGCTGTATGCTTTTGCCGTCGATGATGCGGGATTTTTCGACCGCGCCGACGGCGAATCCGGCCAGGTCGTATTCGCCGTCGGGATACATGCCGGGCATTTCCGCGGTTTCGCCGCCGATCAGGGCGCAGCCCGCCAGCTCGCAGCCCCGGGCGATGCCGCCGATCACGCTGGCGGCGGTGTCGACGGACAGCTTGCCGCAAGCGAAATAGTCCAGGAAATAGAGCGGTTCCGCGCCCTGCACCAGGATGTCGTTGACGCTCATCGCCACCAGGTCGATGCCCACGGTATCGTGGCGATTCCATTCGAAAGCCAGGCGCAGCTTGGTGCCGACGCCGTCGGTTCCCGAAACCAGCACGGGCTCCTTCAGCTGCGGCGGCACCTCGAACAGCGCGCCGAAGCCGCCGATGCCCGCCATGACCCCCGCCCTCATGGTCCTGGCCGCGAGCGGCTTGATGCGATCGACCAGCGCTTCGCCGGCGTCGATGTCGACGCCCGCATCGCGGTAGGTCAGGGAAGCGGAATGTTTGTTATTCATGAGAAATGCCGTGGGATATGTAAGAATTGCATGTTGAATTAAATAACCAGGCTTGATTTTACGATGAACGCGGTCCGGCATGCCCGCATGCCGGGCGGCGGGCGCCCGGCCCGGCCGGCGGACTGTCGACAAGCCGACACCCATGACACAGCAACTGATACTAGACCTTCTGCCGCCCCCGCCCCCTTCGCTGGAAAACTTCGTCGCGGGCGGCAACCAGGAAGCGCTGGACGCACTGCGCCATTGGCGCTCCGGCCGGGCCATCTACCTGTGGGGCGCGCCCGGCGTGGGCCGCAGCCACCTGCTGCGCGCCCTGGCCGGCGACGGGCAGGCCTTCTATTTCAGCCCGCCGGGCCCGGCGCGGGCGCTGAAGGAAATCGCCACCGCCGACCCCCCGCCCTACCGGCTGATCGCCATCGACGACGTCCAGCGCCTGGATGCCGACGGGCAGGCGGCGCTGTTCACACTGTACAATCGCTGGCGCGAAGTGGCCTCGACGGAACAGGGTTTCGCGCTGATTCTGGCGGGCGACCGCGCGCCGCTGGCCATGCCGCTGCGCGAAGACCTGCGCACGCGCCTGGGCTGGGACCTGGTCTTCCGCCTGGACCCGCTTTCCGACGACGATCGCGCGCGCGCGCTCAAGCAGCGCGCAAGCGACCGGGGGCTGGAGCTTTCCACGGAAGTCGTCAACTGGGTGCTGACGCATTACGCGCGCGACATGAGCCGGCTGAGCGCCCTGGTGGACGCCCTGGACCGCTATTCCCTGGAAAAGCACCGCGCCATCACGCTGCCCCTATTGAAAGACCTGCTGGCCTCGAGCCAGTCCAACACCGAAGCTGCCGATTTATGACCTCCTCGAAACGCCTGGCCCTATTCGATCTCGACCACACGCTGCTGCCGCTGGACAGCGACTACCAGTGGGCCGACTACCTGGCGCGCACCGGCCGGGCCGGCGATCCCGCCGAGGCCCAGCGCCGCAATGAAGAACTGATGCTGCGCTACAACGCCGGCCAGCTGACCGCGGAACAGTCCGCCGAATTCATGCTGGGCCTGCTGACCCGCGCCGAGCCGCCCGAACTGGCCCGCTGGCACGAACAGTTCATGGCCGAGATCATCCGCCCCGCCATCCTGCCCACGGCCACCGAACTGGTGCGCGAACATCTGGCCCAAGGGGACTTGTGCGCCATCGTCACCGCCACCAATGAATTCGTCACCACCCCCATCGCCCGCGCCTTCGGCATCCCCAACCTGATCGCCACGATCCCGGAAATGCTCGACGGCCGCTACACGGGGCGCATCCAGGGCGTGCCCAGCTTCCAGGCCGGCAAGATCACGCGGGTCAATGACTGGCTGGCGGGCATGGGCCTGCGCCTGGACGATTTCTCGCGCAGCTATTTCTACAGCGATTCGCCCAACGACCTGCCGCTGCTGGAAGTCGTGAGCCACCCCATCGCCACCAATCCCAGCGACACCCTGCGCGAGGTCGCGCGGCAGCGCGGCTGGAAGATACTCGACCTGTTCAAGGACATGCGGGACGCAAAGTCATAAAATACCGCTCATGTTGAAAGAAACAATAAAAAACTTCGTTTCGCGCCTGTTTTCCGCGCCGGCGCGCGGGCCCGAGCGCCTGTCGCGCGACAAGCACGGCATCGATCGCCGCCTGGTTTCCCGCCATGCGATCAAAGTCTGCGAAGTGCTGCGCCACGAAGGCTATGAAGCCTACATCGTCGGCGGCGCGGTGCGCGACCTCATCGTCGGCCTGGAGCCCAAGGATTTCGACGTCGCCACCAACGCAACCCCGGATCAGATCCGCCCGCTGTTCCGCCGCGCGCGCATCATCGGCAAGCGCTTCCAGCTGGTGCACGTGGTCTTCGGCCAGGAAATCATCGAGACCTCCACCTTCCGCGCCAACGGGGCGGCCGACGAAGACACCGACGAACACGGCCGCATCCTGCGCGACAACCTGTTCGGCACGCAGGAAGAAGACGCGGCCCGCCGCGACTTCACCCTGAACGCGCTGTATTACGACCCCATCAACGAAGAAGTCATCGACTACCATCGGGGCGTCGCCGACCTGAAGAAGCGCGTGGTGCGCATGATAGGCGATCCGGAAAAACGCTATCGCGAAGACCCGGTCCGCATGCTGCGCGCCATCCGTTTCGCCGCCAAGCTGGACGCCAAGCTGGACCCGGCCACGGGCGAGCCCATCGCACGCCTGTGCCATCTCATCGAGAACGTGCCGGCCTCGCGCCTGTTCGATGAAATCCTCAAGCTGCTCACCTGCGGCCACGCCATGGACTGCCTGCGCCAGCTGCGTCTAGCCGGCCTGCACCAGGGGCTGCTGCCGCTCATCGACCTCATCTTCGAAGAAGAAGGCGGCGAACAGTTCGTGGATCTGGCGCTGGCCCGGACCGACGCCCGCGTGCGGGCGGGCAAGACCATCAGCCCCAGTTTCCTGTTCGCGGCCCTGCTCTGGAAGCTGGTCAAGAAGCGCTGGCTGGCGCTGATCGAGGGCGGCGAGCACGCCGCCCAGGCCCTCATGCTGGCCGCCGATTCCGTCATGGAAGAACAGACCCGGAAACTCGCCATACAGCGGCGCTTCCAGTCCGACATGCGCGAAATCTGGTTCATGCAGGCGCGCTTCGAGCACGTCAGCGCCCGCGCCATATGGCGCATGCTGGAGCAGCCCAGGTTCCGCGCGGCGGTGGACTTCCTGCAGCTGCGCGCCGAAGCCAAGGAAGTGGACAGCGTGCAGGCCCAGTGGTGGATGGACCTGGCCAACGCCGAAGACGCCGTCCGCGCGGAAATGATCGAAGCCTACCAGGCGGCGCAGCGCGGCAAGCCCCCGGCCGGCAAGCGCCGCCGCAGCCCGCGCAAGCGCGCGGCGCGCAAAAGCGCGCCGCCGGCCGCTCACGGCTGAGCGCCCGGCGGCATGCGGAACGCGGAGCGGGAATGATCCTGGCATACATCGGAATGGGCGCGAATCTGGGCGATGCGCGCCGGACCCTGCTGGCCGCGGCGCGCGAACTGTCGGAGCTGCCCGGGACGGCCGGACTCGCCCTGTCGCGTTTCTATCGCAGCGCGCCGGTCGATGCCGGCGGGCCGGATTACGTCAATGCCGTCGCCGCGATCCGGACGTCGCTGGACGCGCACGCCCTGCTGAAGGCGCTGCAGGCCATCGAAGACCGCCACGGCCGCCTGCGGCCGTACCGCAACGCCCCGCGCACCCTCGACCTGGACCTGCTGCTGTACGGCGCCGAAACGATAGACGACGCCGACCTGACCGTGCCGCATCCGCGCATGCACCAGCGCGCCTTCGTGCTGCGCCCCCTGACCGACCTGGCGCCGGACACGGTGCTGCCGCAAGGCGGCCTGCCCGAGCTGCTCGCCGCCTGCGCCGGCCAGGACCTTCAGGTATTGCCGGACTGACCCCCCGCCGCCGCCAGGATGCGCCGGGCGCGTTCGATGACCGGCGCATCCACCATCTTGCCGTCCAGCTGGAAGGCGAAGGAGCCGGTCTCGTCGGCCATGGCGACCACGCGCCGGGCCCATGCCTGCTGGTCGGGCGGCGGCGCAAACGCCCGGACGATGACGGGCACCTGCGCCGGATGGATGCAGAGCATGCCGCCGTACCCCATTTGCGCGACCTGGGTGGCGATGCGTTCCAGCCCTTCGAGATCGGAAAAATTGGGGTGGACGCCGTCCAGCGGCGCCGCCAGGCCGCAAGCCGCGCTGTGCAGCAGTATCTGGCAGCGGATGTGGTCCAGCAGCAGCCGCGCGCCGGCGGTATCGGGCGCCGTGCCGGTTTCCAGCATCAGGTCCAGGCTGCCGAAGGATAACCTTTCGACGCCCGGCGCCGCCGCCAGGGCCGCCAGCGCCAGCACGCCGGCGGCGCTTTCGACGATGGGCGTGACGGGCTTGCCGGCCGCCGCCGCGCGCGCCACCTGCGCGGCCGATTCGGCCTTGGGCAGCACCACCCCGGACAGCGCCGGGCACTGGCGGCAGAGGTCGATGTCCGCGTCGAACCATTCGGTGTCCGCGCCGTTCACGCGCAGCATGAAGGCGGCGCCGGGATTGCCGCGCGCGAATTCGAGCACGTGCGCCCGGGCCTGCGCTTTCAGGCCGGTCTCGACCGCATCTTCGAGATCGATGATGACGGCGTCGGCGCCCGCCGCCAGCGCCTTGGCGAACCGTTCGGGCCGGCTGGCCGGAACGAACAAGGCCGCGCGTATGGATTTGTACTTCATCAGATGACTCCCTGGTCGTAAAGCGCCTGGACCTGCTCGGCGGTATAGCCGAGCTCGGCCAGGATGGCGCCGGTATTCTCGCCAAGCGCCGGAATCCTGTCCATGCGCGCCTCGAATGCGGAATTGCCGCCCGGCGGAATGAGCGCGGGCAGCGGGCCCACCGGGCTGTCGACCTGGCGCCAGCGGCCGCGCCCGGCCAGTTGCGGATGGCGCCAGACGTCGTGCATGGTGTTGACGCTGGCGTTGGCGATCTGCGCCTGCTCGAGCCGTTCGATGACCTGATCGCGCGACAGCGTCGCGAAGGCGGTCACGATGAGGGCGCGCAGGCTGCCCTTGTTGGCGACCCGCTGCGAATTGCTGCCATAGCGGCCGTCTTCCGCGAGTTCGGGCTGCCGCAGCACGATGCGGCAGAACGCCGCCCATTCGCGCTCGTTCTGCAGGCCCAGCATGATCTCCGTTCCGTCCCCAACCGGAAACGGCCCATAGGGATAGATGGTGGCATGCGACGCGCCGGCGCGCGGCGGCGGCGGCGCGCCGTCGAACGCGTAATACATGGGAAAGCCCATCCATTCGACCGTGCTTTCCAGCATGGAGACGTCCAGCCGGCTGCCGCGCCCGGTGCGTTCCCGCAGCAGCAGCGCGGACAGAATGCCGCTGTAGGCGTACATGCCGGCGGAGATGTCGGAAATCGAGCAGCCCGCCTTGGCCGGGCTTTCGGGCGTGCCGGTGACCGACAGAAAACCGCTTTCGCTCTGGATGAGCAGGTCGTAGGCTTTCTTGTCCTGGTAGTCGCCGCCCTCGCCATAGCCGGATATGTCGCAGACGATGAGGCGCGGGTTCAGTTCCTGCAAGGCCTCGAACGACAAGCCCAGCCGCGCCGCGGCGCCCGGCGCCAGGTTCTGCACCAGGACGTCGGCCTTGCCCAGGAGCTGCCGCAGGATGCCGGCCGCCTCGGGCCGCTTGAGGTCGAGCGCCAGGCTTTCCTTGGACCGGTTGGTCCAGACGAAATGGGACGACATGCCTTTGACGCGCTCATCGTAGCCGCGGGCGAAGTCGCCGACGCCCGGCCGTTCGATCTTGATGACCCGGGCGCCCATGTCGGCCAGCTGCCGCGTGCAGAACGGGGCGGCGATCGCGTGCTCCAGGCTGACGACCGTGATGCCGTCGAGCGGCCGCGGCCCGGCCGGGGCGTTCCGCGCCGGCGGAGTGTCCGGGCTCATGGGCGGAACCTCAGCTCGGACTGATGGGCCACCATGCCGTCTTGCTGGGCCCAGAGCGCGGCGGAATCGGCGCCGGTCAGCGCGCCCTCCACGCGGAAGTCGCGGGGCGCGATCAAGGGCCTGAGGCCGCGATAGGAAAAAGCCGCGACCTGTTTTTCCGGATGCGCCCGGGTGAACGCCCGGCACTGCAAGGTGGCGATCATGGGGCCATGCACGACCAGGCCGGGATAGCCCTCCCGGTGCATGGCGTAGTCCTGATCATAATGGATGCGATGCCCGTTGAAGGTCACCGCCGAATACCGGAACAGCATGACGTGATCGGGGTGGACGCGCTCCGACCACTGCGCCTCGGGCGCCGGCACCGTGCCCTGCAGCTTGGGCGGCGCGGGTTCGCGATAGACGATGTCCTGCTCTTCGGAAATGCACAGCGCGCCCCCCTGGAAATACTCGTGCTTCACCGTCACGAACAGCAGCTTGCCGGTGCGCCCCTCTTTTTCCTGGATCGCCGCGATGCGGGATTCGCGGGCGGCCGGGACGCCCACGCGCAAGGGAGCCAGGAACTCCAGCCGGCCCCCGGCCCACATGCGGTTCCGGTCGTCCGCCGGCGGCAGGAAGCCGCCCCGGCGGGGGTGGCCGTCCTCGCCGATTTCATCATGGGGAACCGCGTTCACGAACAGCGCCCAGTGCCACAGCAGAGGCAGCGCCTCGCCCGGCGCGGGGCACGGGGCGTCCAGCGTCAAGGCGACCTTTTTTATGTGGCCGGGATCGATGTTGTCGTCGCAGCGGTCGCTGCGCCCCACCCATGCATCGAGCTCTTGCGTCATGTGCATACTCCAAAGCGAATTGTCAGGCCCGTAGCTTGAACGCTGGCGGCCGCTTTGGGAATTCGTTTTTGAATAAGGCGGGATTCCGCCCAGGCTAACACGGCGCGCCGGCAAGGGGACCGGACCCCGTGCGGAGCCCGCCCCCTGCCCGCGTCAGACCGGCACCAGCGGGATCTCGGCGATGCGGCTGCGCCATTCGCGCGGGCCGGTGTCGTGCACCGAAACGCCCTGGGAATCCACCGCCACGGTGACCGGCATGTCCTTGACGTCGAATTCGTAGATGGCCTCCATGCCCAGGTCCTCGAAGCCCACGACCTTGGCCCCGCGGATCGCCTTCGACACCAGGTAGGCGGAGCCGCCCACGGCCATCAGGTAGGCGGACCCGTGCCGGCGTATGGCCTCGATCGCCGCGGGCCCGCGCTCGGCCTTGCCTATCATGGAGATCAGGCCGGTTTTTTCGAGCATCATGCCGGTGAACTTGTCCATGCGGGTGGACGTGGTGGGGCCCGCCGGGCCGACGACTTCGTCCCGCACCGGATCGACCGGGCCTACGTAATAGATCACGCGGTTGGTGAAGTCGACCGGCAGCGGCTCGCCGCGCTCGAGCATGTCCTGGATGCGCTTGTGCGCCGCGTCGCGGCCGGTGAGCATCTTGCCGGACAGCAGCAGGGTCTGCCCGGGCTTCCAGCTCGCCACCTGTTCTTTGGTCAGGGTGTTCAGGTCGACCTGCAGCGATTTGTTGTAGTCGGGCGCCCAGTGGACATCGGGCCAGTCGGACAGCGAAGGCGGCGTCAGCACCGCCGGGCCCGAGCCGTCCAGCGTGAAATGCGCATGGCGGGTGGCCGCGCAGTTCGGGATCATGGCGACCGGCTTGGACGCAGCATGGGTGGGAAAAGTGTTGATCTTGACGTCCAGCACGGTGGTGAGCCCGCCCAGGCCCTGGGCGCCAATGCCCAGCGCGTTCACCTTCTCGTAGAGCTCGATGCGCAGCTCTTCGAGCTTGTTCTGCGGCCCGCGCTGCATGAGCTCGTACATGTCGATGTCTTCCATCAAGGCCTGCTTGGCCATCAGCATGGCTTTTTCGGCCGTGCCGCCCACGCCTATGCCCAGCATGCCGGGCGGACACCAGCCGGCGCCCATTTGGGGCACGGTCTTCAAGACCCAATCGACCAGCGAATCGCTGGGATTGAGCATGACGAACTTGGATTTGTTCTCCGAGCCGCCGCCCTTGGCCGCGATCTGGACGTCGACCTTGTCGCCCGGGACGAGCTCCACGCTGACGATACAGGGCGTGTTGTCGCGCGTGTTCTTGCGCGTGAACAGGGGGTCTGTGAGGATGGACGCGCGCAGCGGGTTATCCGGATTCAGATAGCCTTGGCGCACGCCCTCGTCACAGAGCTCCTGCATGCCGCGCCTGGTGTCGAAGCGGACGTCCATGCCGATTTTCAGGAACACGTTGACCACGCCGGTGTCCTGGCAGATGGGCCGGCGGCCTTCGGCGCACATGCGCGAATTGGTCAGGATCTGGGCGATGGCGTCCTTGGCCGCCGGGCTCTGCTCGCGCTCGTAGGCGCGCGCCAGGTGCTGGATGTAGTCGGCGGGGTGGTAGTAGCTGATGAACTGCACGCCGTCCGCGATGGACTGGATGAAGTCGTTTTCTTTGATGATGGTCATGGGTGGGGCTCAATCGTAAAAATGGCGAGCCGATGAGCTCGCCGGTTTCCTTGCGGCGACGCGGTCTTACTTGCCGCGCCACACGGGCTTGCGCTTCTCGGCGAAAGCCGTCGCGCCTTCCTTGGCGTCGGCCGACGCGAATATGTGGGCGACCCGGGGGCGTTGCAGGTCGAACATGTCGGCCTGGCGCCAGTCGCGCGATTCGGTCACGATCTTCTTGGCGGTCTGGACCGCCAGGGGGCCGTTGCCCGCGACGATGCGGGCCAATTCCAGCGCGGCTTCCAGCGCCTGGCCGGGCTCCACCAGGCGGTTGACCAGGCCATAGCCGTGCATGCGCGCCGCGGGCAGCATTTCACCGGTCAGCACGGCTTCCATGGCGATGTGGTAAGGAATGCGGCTTGGCAGGCGCAGCATGCCGCCGGCGCCGGCGACGATGCCGCGCTTCACTTCGGGCAGGCCGAAATTCGCGTTGTTGGCCGCGACGATCATGTCGCAGGACAGGGCCATTTCGAAGCCGCCCGCCAGCGCATAGCCTTCGACGGCGGCGATGATGGGCTTGCGCGGCGGCCGTTCGCACAGGCCCGCGAAGCCGCGGCCTTCGACCAGGGGGCGCTGGCCGCTCTGGGCGAAAGCCTTGAGATCCATGCCCGACGAGAACGTGCCTTCGGCGCCGGTCAGGATGCCGATGACGACGTCGTCGTCGGCGTCGAGCCGATCCAGGGCGGCGGCGAGTTCGTGCGCCGTTTCGTAATTGATGGCGTTCCGCGCTTGCGGCCGATTGACCGTGATGATCTGGATTCGATCGATGATTTCAACTTTCACCAACTCGGACATGAAACGATCCCCATAGAAGTCCGCGCCCGGCGAGGCGCTGTTTGATAGATAACCCAACATCATACGGCCAATTGCCCATGGTCTTGGGGGCGGCATGGCACAGCGACACGGCGGAACCAGTTAAAATTGAAAAATTTTGCGGCTCATCGTTTTACTGACCATCGCTCATGCTCACTTTTCAGCAAATCATTTTAACGCTACAGCAGTACTGGGACGGCCAGGGTTGCGCGCTTCTTCAGCCCTACGACATGGAAGTCGGCGCCGGCACCTCGCACACGGCAACCTTTCTGCGTTCCATCGGGCCCGAGCCATGGCGAGCCGCCTATGTGCAGCCCTCGCGGCGCCCCAAAGACGGCCGCTACGGCGAAAACCCCAACCGCCTTCAGCACTATTACCAATACCAGGTGGTGCTCAAGCCCGCGCCGCCCGAGATCATCGACCTGTACATCGGCTCGCTCAAGGCGCTGGGCATCGACCCCGGCGAGCACGACATCCGCTTCGTGGAAGACGACTGGGAAAACCCCACGCTGGGCGCCTGGGGCCTGGGCTGGGAAGTCTGGCTGAACGGCATGGAAGTCACCCAGTTCACGTATTTCCAGCAGGTCGGCGGCCTGGACTGCAACCCCACCACCGGTGAAATCACCTACGGCCTGGAACGCCTGGCCATGTATCTCCAAGGCGTCGAAAGCGTGTACGACCTGGTCTGGACGGAAGCCGCGAACGGCCGCAAGATCTACTACCGCGACGTCTTCCACCAGAACGAAGTCGAGCAGTCCGCCTACAACTTCGAGTACGCCTCCACCAAGATGCTGTTCGCCCACTTCAACGACTACGAAGCCGAGGCGCAGCGCATGATAGCCGTACCGCTCGCGCTTCCCGCCTACGAAGCCACGCTGAAGGCGGCGCACACCTTCAACATGCTGGACGCGCGCGGCGCCATCAGCGTCACCGAACGCGCAAGCTATATCGGCCGCATACGCAATCTGTCGCGCGCCGTCGCGCAAGCCTATTTTGATTCACGCGAAAAACTAGGATTCCCCATGCTCGTCGACACCGCCGGCACGGAGGCCGCAGAATGAACTCCGCCACCGTGACGACCAAACCGCTGCTCATAGAATTATTCACCGAAGAACTGCCGCCCAAGGCGCTGCAAAAGCTCGGCAAGGCTTTCGCGGAGGGCGTGCGCAAAGTGCTTGCGCAGCACCATCTCCTGGCGCCGGATTGCACCGTGGCCGATTTCGCAACGCCCCGCCGGCTGGCGGCGCATCTGTCCGCCGTGCTGGAACAGGCGCCCGAACAAAGCTACACCGAAAAACTCATGCCGGCCAAGATCGGCCTGACCGAAACCGGCGAGATCAGCCCGGCGCTGGCCAAGAAGCTCGCGGCCAAAGGGCTGGCGCAGCTCACGCCCGCCGACCTGGTCACCGAATCCGACGGCAAGCAGGACTACCTCTACGCCAAGGGCACGACGCGCGGCATGGGGCTCGCGGCCGGCGTCCAGGAAGCGCTCGACCATGCGCTGGCCAGCCTGCCCATACCGAAGGTGATGCGCTATCAGTTGGCCGACGGCGTCAGCAGCGTGAAATTCGTGCGGCCCGCCCACTCGCTGCTGGCGCTGTGGGGCAACGACGTCGTGCCGGTGCAGGCCCTGGGCCTGCAAGCCGGCCGCCAGACCATGGGCCACCGCTTCATGTGCAAGCAGGCGCTCGACATCGCCTCGCCGGACACCTACCAGGCGCAGCTGCTGAACGACGGCATGGCGGTCGCGTCCTTCGACGAACGCCGCGCCATGATCCGCGAACAGCTGCACGACCGGGCCCGGGCCTTGCACGCCGGCATAGGCGACGGCCCCGAGGTCGATGCGCTGCTGGACGAAGTCACCGCCCTGGTCGAACACCCCACCGTCTACGTGGGCGAGTTCGAGGAACGGTTCCTCGGCGTGCCGCCGGAATGCCTGATCCTGACCATGCGCTTGAACCAGAAGTATTTCCCGCTGTTCGAGCCCGCCACCGGCAAGCTCACGCACCGCTTCCTGATCGTCAGCAACATGCGGGTCGACGACCCCGTGAACATCATCGAAGGCAACCAGCGCGTCGTGCGCCCCCGCCTCGCCGACGCCCAGTTCTTCTTCGAGACCGACCGCAAGACGCCGCTGGCCGAGCGCGTCGAAAGCCTCGCGGCCAGCGTCTATCACAACAAGCTGGGCTCCCAGCTTGAGCGCGTGGGCCGCATCCGCCGGATCGCCCGGCACATCGCCGCCCGGCTGGGCGCCGACCCCGACCGCGCGGACCGCGCCGCCCTGCTCGCCAAGGCCGACCTGAACTCCAACATGGTGGCCGAATTCCCCGAGCTGCAAGGCATCATGGGCGCGTACTATGCGCAGGCCGACCAGGAAGCCGCCGACGTCGTCCTGGCCATCCGCAATCAATACCGCATCCGCCTCGACGCCCCCGTCACGAACGACTCCCTGGTCGCCGCCGTGCTGTTCATGGCCGAACGCCTGGAAACCCTGACCGGCATCTGGGGCATAGGCCTGGTGCCCACCGGCGAGCGCGACCCCTACGGCCTGCGCCGCGCCGCGCTGGGCCTGATCAGCGCCTACGAACAGCTCGAAGCCGGCGGCTACCTGAACGTCACCGACGCCCAGGGCCTGCGCCTGTCCGACCTCCTGGACTTCGCCGCCGGCACGTTCGAGCCCGATGCGCTGGCCGCCGGCACGGCGGCCGAAGTCCGGGCTTTCGTCTTCGAGCGCTACCGCAATCAACTGAGCGGCGAGTTCGACCGCAAGGTGGTGGACGCGGTGCTGGCCCTGGAGCCGGCGCTGCATCAGGTCCACGCCCGCATCCAGGCCTGCGCCCAGTTCGCCCGCATGCCCGAGGCGGACAGCCTGGCCGCCGCCAACAAGCGCATTTCCAATCTGCTGAAGAAGGCCGACGCCGCCATCGGCGCCGTCGATGCCGGCGTCCTGGTGGAACCGGCGGAACGCGCCCTGGCCGACGCCGTGGCGCGCCTGGCGCCGCAAACCCGGGCGCGGCTGGACGGCGGCGACTTCACCGGCGCCCTGGCCACCATGGCCCAGGCCAAGGACGCGGTGGACGCCTTCTTCAACGACGTCATGGTCATGGCCGACGACCCCGCGCTGCGCGCCAACCGCCTCGCCCTGCTGAACGAGCTCCATCTGGTCATGAACCAGGTCGCCGACATCTCCATGCTGGGGCCGGCCGACGCCAAAAAGGATGCCGCATGAAGCCGTCCAGCGCTGAACACCGGGGCGCGGCAAGGTGAAGCTCGCCATCCTCGACCGCGACGGCGTCATCAACCACGACAGCGCCGAATTCATCAAGCACCCGGACGAATGGATCGCCTTGCCGGGCAGCCTGGACGCCATCGCGCGGCTCTCGCGCTCGGGCTGGCGGGTGGTCATCGCCAGCAATCAGTCCGGCCTCGCCCGCGGCCTGTTCAGCATGGACACGCTCAACGCCATCCATGCCAAGCTGCGCCGCGAAGTCGCCGTCGCCGGCGGCGCCATAGACGCCATCTTCGTCTGCCCGCATGGCCCCGACGATGGCTGCGCCTGCCGCAAACCCAATCCCGGGCTGTTCCACGACATCGCCCGCCGCTACGACATCGACCTGAAAGGCGTCCCCGCGGCGGGGGATTCCCTGCGCGACCTGCAGGCCGCCGCGGCCG
>JACDJC010000399.1_pt1 | contig 52652 bp, 42 predicted proteins | sample 7454191 | NCBI WGS metagenome assembly JACDJC01 (sample SAMN14253291, study PRJNA609438) | sludge metagenome | isolation source: sludge after 25d culture with pyrite and EDTA | collected 2018-12-20 | reverse complement strand
GAAATCGGGGATTGGGAAAATTCAAGTGTCAAGTGAGCTAAAGTGACTAAAGTGAACTAAAGTTAATGAATTCTGGCAGTTATATAAAAACTCGGAGCGCGCCGACACCACCACTTTAGTCACTTTAGTCACTAAAAAAAGTGACAAGTGAACTAAAGTGACTAAAATGACCTAAAGTAAATGAATTCTGGCAGTTATATAAAAGCCGGAGCGCAGCGACGCCACCACTTTAGTCACTTTAGTCACTCGTAATTTTAGTCACTCAGAAAAAGTGTCAATCGGTTTTTCCTTGACCCTGATGTCCTTGCCTTGGCCCGCTCCGGCATCATCCGCCCCACGACCCGTCACTGCATGGTCTCGGGCGTCAGCTTGGGGTAGTTGCCGATATCCTTGACGTAGGCTTCGAAATCCCGTTCCAGCAAAAAACGGGACACCATGTGGCTGACCAGGTCGGCCGTGTCCACGCGGTAGTGCCCCCGTGCATCGGGTCCCACCAGCGCCTTGGCATTGGCCACGATGGTCTGCAAGGCGGATGTGGTCATGGTGACAATGGCCCTTACTTCGATGGTATCTGCCGCCGACATCGAACATTCTCCTTTCACGGATGGATTTCACCGGCACCGTCGGGACGAGATGAAAGCGTTTCCCGGGCCGGCGTGGCGCCTTGACCGGCCCTTACACTCAACAGAATCCGCCTTCGGGGTCAAGGGTAAAAGCATCCCAATCCCCCCGCTCTGATTTTTCCCGATCCATCCTGCCCTGATTACCTGTCAAGATTTGCCCTGAAACCTGTACAAAGTATCGAAATCTGCGACCGAACCAGGGGTCCCACCGGTGGCCGGCCGTTGGGGACGGATGGTGGGCGTCTTGAAAATGACTTTTTAAATCAATGGAATAAAGGAAAGAAAGCCGATGAGGTGCCCCGGCGGTTCGTGAAACGGAAAAATTCAGGGCAATGGCACAAGATTTGTTCTTTCTGCCGCCGGGTCTGCATCATGGGGATGCGGGCCTCTGAAGGATTTGCCTGATGCTCTAAAAAAGGAGGTAGCGATGCAGCGAAAAATGACGTGGCGTTCGGTGGCGCTGGTGCTGGCGATGGTTTTTGTCGCCGGATCGGTGGGTTTCGCGGCCGAGGGCGCCAAGATCGACCTGAACAAGGCGACGGCCCAGGAGCTGACCTCCCTGGATCACATTGGGGAGGTGGTGGCCCAGCGCATCGTGGCGTACCGCGAACAGAACGGACCGTTTGCCACCACCGAGGATTTGAAAAAGGTCAAGGGGGTTGGAGACAAGATTTTTGAGGCGAACAAGGATCGCATCACCGTTTCCGGCCCGGCCACGAAATAGCGGCCAATCCGTTTTTTGGCGCCGGTGCGTGCCGGCGCCAAAAAACGGCGCCCGCCACCCGCCGTATCCCACCCCAAAATCCCCATTTTCGAACCGATGCCGGCGATTTTTTTCCGATTCGGTATTTCCCTCTTGACCAAATCCCCTAAAAAATGTTCAATAGTCGAACGATAAATTCTCAATTTGTTGTTTTTGTTTAACTTTTTTTGTTTCCGCCCGCGGTCGTGCATGTAATCGACCCGGCGGAGCTGTCTCCAGCTCCCGGTATGCACCCCCAGGACATCCGCACTTTGAAAATGCTCGAGGCCATCGAGGCCGAACCGGCTCGCAGCCAGCGCGACCTGGCACGGCGGCTCGGGGTGTCGCTCGGCCTGGTGAACGCTTTTGTCAAGCAACTGGCAGAGAAGGGCTATTTCAAGGTTTCCCGGGTGCCCAAGAGTCCGGCCCGTTACATTCTCACCCCGCAAGGGGCCCTGGAAAAAACCCGACTGACCAGCGAGTACCTTGAGTTTTCATATAATTTTTACCGGGAGGCAAGACGCAAGCTGCGCCGGGTTCTGGCCACCTTGGCCAGTCAAGGAACGCGGGATGTCGTTTTTTACGGCACCGGAAATGTGGCGGAAATGGCCTTCATCTGCCTGCAGGAGGTGCCGTTGCGCCTCCAGGCCGTTGTTGGTGACGGTGATTGCCCCGAAAAGTTCCTGGGCTACGAGGTCCAGCGCCCGGAGCAGGTGCAGTGGGCCGGCGTGGAAAAGGTGCTGATCACCGGTACGATGCCGGTGGAGGAAGCCTTGGAGAGGCTCTTGGGGCTGGGCCTGGCCCGGGAGCGGATCGTGTTGCTGTAACCGGATCAGGGGCCGGGAAGACGATTTCGACCGGTCCATCTCTCAATTCGAAGCGTACTTGACAAAAATTTGAAGAACCAATGAAAATCTCTCCCACCCAGATTCCCGACGTACTGCTGATCCAGCCCCGGGTGTTCGGCGATGCCCGCGGCTTTTTTTTCGAAAGTTACAACGCGAAAAGGTTCCGGGCGTCAACCGGCCTGTCGGTTGAATTCGTGCAGGACAACCACTCCAGGTCCCGCAAGGGCGTGCTGCGGGGGCTGCACTACCAGATCCGCCAACCCCAGGGCAAGCTGGTGCGGGTGGTGGCCGGCGAGGTGTTCGACGTGGCCGTGGACCTGCGCCGCTCATCGGCGACCTTCGGCCGCTGGGTGGGCGAGCGGCTCAGCGCGGACAACAAGCTGCAGTTGTGGGTGCCGCCCGGGTTCGGCCACGCCTTTTACGTGCTGAGCGAAACCGCCGAGTTTCTCTACAAGACCACCGACTACTACGCCCCCGAGCACGAGCGCTGCATCCGCTGGGACGATCCGGACCTGGGCATCCGCTGGCCTCTGGATGAAGCCCCGCTGGTGTCCGAAAAGGACCGCCGGGGCGAATTTTTCAAGAATGCGGAGGTGTTTGCATGAAGGTGCTTGTCGCCGGCGCCAACGGCCAGCTCGGTCGAACCCTGGCGGACACGGCGCCCCAAGACGTGGTCTTGCGGTGCTTGGATCTGCCGGATTTCGATATCACCGACGAAGCCAACGTGCGCCGGCATGTGAACGCGGCGGCGCCGGACCTCATCGTCAACGCGGCGGCCTACACCGCGGTGGACCGGGCCGAGGACGAACAAGCGCCGGCGTTCGCCGTCAACGCCGCCGGCGCCGGCCACCTGGCCCGGGCGGCCCGGGAAACCGGGGCGCGCCTGATTCACGTGTCCACCGACTACGTCTTCGACGGCGGCGCCAACACCCCCTATGCCCCCGATGCCGAGTGCCGGCCGCTGGGGGTTTACGGAAAGTCCAAGCGCCAGGGGGAAATCGCGGTGCTGGAGGTCATCGATAATGCGCTGGTCGTTCGCACCGCCTGGCTCTACAGCCGCTATGGGGCCAATTTCGTGCTCACCATGCGGCGCCTGATGGCCGAAAGAGAGCAACTGTCGGTGGTGGCCGACCAGGTGGGCACCCCCACCTGGACCGGCACCCTGGCGGCGGCGGTCTGGGCGGCGGCCGCCAGGCCTGAAATCAGCGGCGTCTACCACTGGACCGACGCGGGAGTGGCCAGCTGGTACGATTTCGCCGTGGCCATCCAGGAGGAGGCCGTCGCCCTGGGCAAGCTGGCCCGATCGATTCCCATCGTCCCCATCCGCACGGCGGACTACCCCACCGTCGCCCGCCGCCCGGCCTACAGTGTACTGGACTGCACGCGGTCCTGGCGGGATTTAGAAGTGACACCGATCCACTGGCGCGAGGGGCTGAGGCGGATGATGGGGGAAGCACTGGTCATTGGTCATTAGTCATTGGGTGGTGAGCGGTTTTCGTGCGGAGAAGTTTTGCCTGTCCATGATTGTCCGTGTGCGTCCGTGAGTGTCCGTGTAAAACCCCGTGTGCCCCAACAAACCACCGTGAGGTGACCATGAGCCCGTCACCCCGGTCCCGGATCAAGTCCGGGATGACGGACCCGGAGTCCATGTTGAACGGCTGAAGGTCGCCGGAGATATTTTGCCCCTTCCGGCAACGCTTCCGCCGTCTCGTTCCGATGAAAATGGATTCCCGCTTTCGCGGGAATGACGGAAAAAGGCCGGACGAATCCGGGTTTCTTCAGCAGCCCGTCACCCCGGTCCCGGATCAAGTCCGGGATGACGGACCCGGGGGCCATGTTGAACGGCTGAAGATTCGTGGAAGGTTTACGAAAACAGAAGCACAGTCAAAGAGAATGAACTACGCCCATGAAATCGACGCCATCTGCCGGCGCCACGGTATCGCGGATCTCTACGTGTTCGGCAGCCGCAGCAGCGAGATCGCCGCGCTGGTGCGAGGACAGGCGCCAAGTGCCACGCGCTCGCAATCGGACGTGGACATCGCCGTTCTGCCGACCCGACCGCAAAGTTTCGGTCCGGCGGAGCGGGTAGAACTCGACATCGAGATTGAGGATCTATTCGACGCCCCGCGGGTGGACTTGGTGGTGCTTCCCGAAGCCGATCCCTTCCTGGCGCTGGAGGTGATCCGGGGCGAGCTGCTCTACACGGACGACCCCGACCGCCAGGCGCGTCATGAACTCTACATCCTGCGGCGGGCCGGGGATCTGTCGCACCTGAAAAAAGAACGCCTGCGAATGATCCTGGAGGAGGGCGCCAGATGACCCCGACACAGGTCCGGGCCTCGGTGGTGGCGGAACGGGTGGCGTGGGTGCGGCAAATGGTATCCCGCACGCGGTCCTTGCCGCTCGATTCCCTGGAGACATTTTTGGCGGATTCGCGCAATGCAGGTGCCGCCGAGTCCTATCTGCGGCGAGGCATCGAAGCCCTGCTGGATATCGGCCGGCACATCCTGGCCAAGGGTTTTGCCGTGGCTGCCAGCGAATACAAGGAAATCGGGCCACGGTTGGCGGAAAACGGCGTGCTTGGCCGCGAAGACGGCCTGCTTTTGCGCCGCATCGCCGGCTACCGCAACCGCATGGTGCATTTTTACAGCGAAGTCAGCGCCCGGGAATTGTACTCGCTGTGCACGACGCACATCACAGACCTCGAAAGACTGTGCGACGCTTTTGTCGACTGGCTGCGACGGAATCCCGACAAGCTCGATGAGAATGGTTTTTGTTTTTGAACCGCGAGAACGCCAATAAAAGCAAGTTGTTATTGGCCCGGAGGGCCAAAAAACCTTCTTTGCGTTGTTCTTTGCGACCTTGGCGATCTTGAGTGAGCGATAGCGAACGGACGGTTCAATCTTTTTTTGAGTGTTTTGGGAAATTCCCGTTTAAAAGACAATCCCGACACGAGAAAGGCCCCCATGAAAGGCATCATCCTCGCCGGCGGCTCCGGCACCCGGCTCTATCCCATCAGCCAGGTGATCAGCAAGCAGCTTCTGCCGGTTTACGACAAACCGATGATCTATTACCCTTTGTCGGTGTTGATGATGGCCGACATTCGGGAAATTTTGATTATTTCCACCCCCCACGACTTGCCCCTGTTCCGCCGGCTGCTGGGGGACGGAGATCAGTGGGGGCTTTCGTTCAGCTACGCCGAGCAGCCGCGCCCGGAGGGCTTGGCCCAGGCCTTTGTCATCGGCCGCGATTTTGTCGGCGACGGCCCGGTCTGCCTGGTGCTGGGGGACAATATCTTCTACGGCCACGGGTTCACCCAGAAGCTGGCCGCCGCGCGCCGGCGGCCCCGGGGGGCCACGGTTTTCGGCTACTGGGTGCGCGACCCCCAGCGCTACGGGGTGGTCAACTTCGATGCGGACGGCCAGGCCACCGACATCGAGGAGAAGCCGGCCGTTCCAAAATCGAACTACGCCGTCACCGGGCTCTATTTCTACGACAACCAGGTGGTCGACATCGCCGCTTCGCTCAAGCCGTCCCCCCGCGGGGAGCTGGAAATCACCGATGTCAACCGAACCTACCTGTCCGTGGGGCAACTATCGGTGGAAAAACTCGGCCGGGGCATCGCCTGGCTCGACACCGGCACCCACGAGAGCCTGATGCAGGCCTCCACCTTCATCCAGACCATCGAAGACCGTCAGGGACTGAAGGTCGCCTGCATCGAGGAGATCGCCTTCCGCAGGGGGTTTATCGATGCCGCCCAAGTCGAACGCCTCGCCGGGCCGATGAAAAACAACGGATATGGGCGCTATTTGTTGGATATGCTGTGTTAGCGTAAGGTTTTTTGAAAATCGGCAACTTGAAGTTATTAACTTTACGCTCTTTGGAATATTGCATGATCCGCTCTTCCATCGCCCCGAAAAACTCAACTGTAGAGGGGTTTAAATCATGGGGCAACTATCCTGCCACAGGGGGGATTGAGGAATGCTGGAAGACAATTTTAAATTTCACATCGTAGGCGCTGGTCGAGGCGGGACTAGTTTGCTGGCTGGATTGCTTGACTATCATTCTCAATTGGAAGTTGCCTTTGAGGCATATTCAATTGCATGTCTAATGGGAAAGGAACTAGTCTCTAAGGGTTCGGAACTATTAAAACAAAGAGTGACAGCATACATTGCTGGCTGTAACCAGCTAGCCAAACAACATCCTAATGTTTTTTGGGGCAACAAGATTACGACCGAACAGATTCATGGTTTAGAAGATCAAAACAAAATTAATCAAAACTCTAAAATAGACATATTAGATGAATTTTTCAATAAATTTTTAGAGGAGAGAAAAGTTATATTTATTATGCGCGACGGAAGAACATGTATAAATTCGAAAGTGCAGAGAACAGGGCAATCCATGGAACAGGCCTGTAAACGTTGGCAATACTCAGTAAAGTGCTATAAGTTCTTTAAAACCTGTCATTCAAATAATATATGTATTCGTTTTGAAGATTTATTGATTCAACCGAGAGAAACCTTAACGAATATTTGTGACTTTCTAAATGTTTCATATCAGGAAGAAATGTTAACTGGTTCCAATAATAAGAAAATGCTGCCAGAATACCGGAAAAATGAACTAGATAAATCGAAAATGATATCAATCAATCTTCCTGAGCCTTTTTTACAAGCTATAAATGATGACATGAAATATTGTGGTTATTTATAAGTGACGCCTTCCTAAAAAACGCCATTTTTCAGATTTTTGCTTAAAGATTTCAATAAGTCACAACGCTTGAATTTTAAAAATTTTCTCAAGAGGTGTGGATATTTGGTGGAACCAATTTCCGTTATAATCGTCAATTTCAACGCCGGCAACGGGTTGACCGACTGCGTGGGTTCCATTATTTCCGCCAATAAAACGGCTGAAATCGTCGTGGTCGACAACGCCTCCCAAGACGACAGCATCAAGCGGTTAAAAGCGGTTTTCGGAGGCCTGGAGCAGCTTCACATCATCCGCAACGCCGCCAATCTCGGCTTTTCAAGGGCTTGCAACATCGGCGCCCGGCGGTCATCCGCGCCGTACCTGCTTTTCCTGAACCCGGACTGCCTGATCTATCCGGACACCATTTCCTCGTTGGTGCAAGCCCTGGAGAAACATCCGGACGCCGGGGTGGCCGGCGGAATGCTGCTCAATCCGGATGGCACCGAGCAGGCCGGCGGGCGGCGGGCCGTGCCGACGCCGTGGCGGGTCCTGGTGCGGATTTCAGGCCTTTTCCATCTGAAACATCGTTACCCGAAGGTCTTTTCAGATTTCTTGCTCCACCGGGAAGAATTGGCGGACCATGAAATGGAAGTGGAAGCGACTTCCGGCGCCTGCATGATGATGCCCCGCAAGGCGATGGAAATCGCCGGCTGCTTCGACGAAGATTATTTCCTGCATGTCGAGGATCTCGACTGTTGCATGCGCATGCGGGAAAATGGCTTCAAGGTGCTTTTCGTGCCCGGCGCCAAGGTGATGCACCGCAAAGGGGTCTGCGGAAGGGATCACCCGGTTTTTGTCGAGTGGCACAAGCACCGGGGGTTGGTGCGGTTTTACGGCAAATACTTCCGCCGGCAGTACCCGGGATTGCTGATGGCGCTGGTTTTTGCCGGGGTCTGGGCCCATTTCCTGGCGGTTGCCGCGTTGCGGTTGCTCAAGGGGAACCGCCGGGAGGATGGAGAAGGGTGACGGGAGCCGTGTCCGTCAGCGTCATCATCGTAAACTTCAACAGCGGCAACCTGCTCGCCAAGTGCCTGGAACACCTGGCGCGCCAGACGCTGCCGCCGGAGCGGGTCTGGGTGGTGGACAACGCCAGCACCGACGGTTCCGCCGACCTGCGTTGCCCGTCGGATCGCGTCTCCGTCCTGAAGCTCGGCGAGAACATCGGATTCGCCGCGGGCAACAACCTCGCCCTGGCCCGCTGCGCTACCCCTTGGGTGGCGCTTCTCAATCCGGACGCCTTCCCGGCGCCGGACTGGCTCGAAACCCTAATGGATGCGGCCGCAAAGCATCCGGCGTACGCCATGTTCGGCAGCCGGCTCATCTGCGCCGACGATCCCGGCCGACTGGACGGAGACGGCGACTGCTACCACGTGAGCGGGGTGGTGTGGCGCGACGGCCACGGCCGGCCGTGGGCCCCCAGGCAAGCGCCTTGGGAGATCTTTTCCCCCTGTGCCGCCGCCGCGTTGTACCGCGCCGAAGCCCTGCGCCGGGCCGGCGGGTTCGACGAGGATTTTTTTTGCTACCTGGAGGACGTGGACCTGGGCTTTCGGCTCAGGCTCATGGGCCACCGGTGTCTGCAGGTGCCGACGGCCCACGTTTCTCACGTGGGATCGGCCACCACCGGCGGCCGGCGCGGCGAATTCGCCGTTTACCACGGTCACCGCAACCTGGTCTGGACCTTTTTCAAGAACATGCCCTCGCCCCTGTTTGGCCTGTTTCTGCCGTTGCACATCACAGCCAACCTGTTGAGCCTGATATTCGGCATGGCCAGGGGCCAGGGGCGCGTCATGCTCAAGGCCAAGGGCGATGCCCTGCGCGGCCTGCGGGTTTTCTGGCGCAAGCGGCAGATCGTTCAGAACGGTCGGAAGGTTGGGGCGGTTGATCTTCTCAGGGTTTTGGACAAGCGGATCTTCAGGTCCTCTTGAGCAATCCAGCGCGCCTTGCCGGTGGCGCCCATGCCTTGGCTCTTTCTCGCCGTCGCCCCCCGGCGGAACGCTGGCCGGTTGGGCTTGCGGAACTTGGAAATGAAAAACGATACCTTTGGTTCCACCGATTCCCTCAAGGGGATCGCGATTGTCATCGTGTTGATCAACCACTACCTGAACATGAACGTGGCGGGGGACAGCACCGGGTTCGCCAATCTGTGGATTGTCGTTTTTTTCATGCTGAGTGGTTTCGGAATTCAGCATTCCTTGGCCAGTCGATTTGAACACCAGAACGTGGGCGTCAGGAGCATCCTGGCTTTCTATTACGCGCGGCTGATCCGGATACTGCCGTTGTTCTGGATGGCCTATTTGCTGGAATCCTTCCTTTTTGGTTATGATATAACGGTATGGACATTGTCGGCAATATCCGGCGTCGGCCACTACTGGTTTATTCCCGCCATCATCCAGTGCTATTTCTTGGCGCCCTTCAATTTTTTACTCGTGAGAAAAAACAGGTTCCTGGCGCTGGTCGTCGCGTTGCTCGTGTTCGTTTCCCTGAACTGGATGCTCAGGTCGGGTTTCTTCCCTCCACAGGTTGTTGATATCCTGAAAAAGATCCACCTGGACTGGCGCAACGTCTATTTCCTGTACCTGCTGGTGTTCTTTCTCTCCATGCTTCTCCCCAAGGCCGTATCACGATGGCGCGAGATTGGCGCTAGAGAAAAACATTTTTACTTTTACCTTCTTGTCGCCATGTTGATGATGGTGATGGTTGCCGTCAAATTCAAAACGGCATTGCCGTATTTGCACGCCATCGCAACCGACACCCTCGCCCCCATGATGCTGATGATCATTGCTTCAATCTATCTGGTGTGCAACCGCATGGTGATTCCATATTTTTCATGGATTGGGAGGATCTCCTACCCGGTTTACCTTTTTCACATGATTTTTTACCTTTTGATCAAAAGATACCTGGACTTTGGCGGGCATGCTTTTTCTGAGGCGGGTTTGCACATCTTGTTGCTTCCCATTTTCCTCCATCTGTGTTCCAAGCTGGAGAAATTTTCAAGTTTCCTGGTCAATCTCGCCAGGTTGGAACCGCAACCGGCCCAGAATCACAGTCCACATGGATTGGTGTAGGGGTCATCCATAAACGGCCATGGCCCCGGTTCAAATCGGGCGCCCGCCGTATCCCACGAAAAAAGCCTCATTTCCGGACCGACACGGGTTCCGTGTCCGTTGATAGATCGCAATGCAGCCGTTTTCCATTTCTCCCGTTGAAATGCTATCGAGTTTCCTGCGCAACCGGCGCCTGATCCTGGCCTTGGTGAAGCGGGAAGTGACCGGCCGTTACCGCGGCTCCATTTTGGGGATCTTCTGGTCCTTTTTCAACCCGCTGTTCATGCTGGCCGTCTATACGTTCGTTTTCAGCGTGGTTTTCAGGATCCGCTGGGGGGAAGGCGGAAGCGGATCGAGAACCGAATTCGCCCTGGTTTTGTTCGCCGGCCTCATCGTCTTCAACCTTTTCGCGGAGTGTTTTTCCCGCGCGCCGGTATTGATTCTCGCCAACGTCAACTACGTCAAGAAGGTCATTTTCCCCCTGGAAGTGCTGCCATGGGTGGCGCTTGGCGCGGCCATGTTCCACGCCTTGATCAGTTTGAGCGTGTGGCTGGTGGCCTACGGCTTCTTTTTCGGCATTCCCCACTTGACGATCTTTTACCTGCCCTTCATTTTACTGCCGCTGGGGTTCTTGATCCTGGGCTGCTGCTGGGCGTTGGCCTCGCTGGGGGTCTACCTGCGGGACGTTTCGCAGCTTGTCGGGATCATGGTGAGCGTCTTCATGTTTCTCTCCCCGATATTTTATCCGGCAAGCGCCGTTCCCGAAGCCTACCGCCCGCTGCTGCTGCTCAACCCGCTGATGCCGGCCATCGAAATGACCCGGGCTGTTCTTTATTGGGGCGACCCTCCGGCCTGGAGGCTGCTGGGGTTCTACTATATCCTCAGCGGTGCCGTTGCCTGGGTGGGATTCGCCTGGTTCCAAAAGACGCGCAAGGGTTTCGCCGATGTCCTCTGAGGTCGCTCTAAAGGTCGAAAACCTCGGCAAATGCTACGAGATCTACGACAAGCCGCGCGACCGGCTCAAGCAGTTCGTCCTGCCGCGACTCAAGCGGACGCTGGCGCCCCTGGGCCGGTTCGTCTCCCGCCGTCCCTTGGCCCCGGTCAACTACTACAGCGAATTCTGGGCGCTCAAGGACGTCTCGTTCGAAGTCGCAAAAGGGGAAACCGTGGGCATCATCGGTCGCAACGGGTCCGGTAAATCCACCCTGTTGCAGTTGATCTGCGGCACCCTGGCGCCCACCGGCGGCCGCATCCACACCGACGGGCGCATCGCGGCGCTGCTGGAATTGGGATCGGGCTTCAACCCGGATTTCACCGGCCGGGAGAACGTGTTCCTCAACGCGGCGCTTCTGGGCTTGAGCCAGGAAGAGATCGAAGGCCGCTACGACGACATTGCCGCTTTTGCCGACATCGGGGATTTCATCGAACAGCCGGTGAAAAGCTACTCCAGCGGGATGTTCGTGCGGCTGGCCTTTGCCGTGGCCATCAACGTGGATCCGCAGATTCTCGTGGTGGACGAGGCGCTGTCCGTCGGGGATGAACTTTTTCAGCGCAAGTGTTTTTCACGTATCGAGGCGATCAAGAAAAGCGGCGCGACCGTGCTGTTCGTGTCCCACTCCGGAACGACGGTGGTGGAGCTGTGCGACCGGGCCATGCTGCTGGATCAAGGGGAGCTTTTGGTGCTGGGCCCCCCCAAGACGGTGGTGGGCCGCTACCAGAAGCTGCTCTACGCACCGGAGGACAAAAAGGAAAAGATCCGCCGGGACATCCGGGCAGGGGCCGAGGAAGAGTGGCGCCGCCGGCGTCCGGGGGACGCCGCCGCGGCCCCTGCCATGCCGGCGGCCAAGACGGCGCTCGATGAGGTGGAGGAGTTTTTCGACCCGCACCTGAAACCGGCGAGCACCATTTCCTACGAATCCCGCGGCGCGTTGATCGAAGCGCCGTGCATCGTCAACCTGGCCGGAGAACGGGTCAACTGCCTTGTCCGGGGGCGCCCCTATCGTTACGTGTACACGGTTCGTTTCGCCGAGGCCGCCGAACTGGTGCGCTTAAGCATGATGATCAGGAGCATGTCCGGGGTGGGCGTGGGGGGAGGGATTTCGGCGGCGGCGTCCCGCGATGCGGTCCCTTTTGTCCCTCAAGGCACTTGCCTCAAGGTCGAATTCCAATTTGAGTGCAGGCTCAATCCCGGCACCTACTTCATGAATGCCGGGGTGCTGTGCGTCAGGAACGCCGAGGAAATCTACCTGCATCGCCTCTTGGATATCTGCATGTTCCGTGTTCAGCCGTGCCAGGGGAATCTGGCCACCGGGCTGGTGGATTTCAACTGCGTCGCCGACCTGGAAATTCTGAATGATCAGGAGTCGCCTTTCTCTCATGAAGTCTGATTCGACAAAACACATCGTTCCGGTTCTTGGCATGCACCGCAGCGGCACCAGCGCGGTTACCAGGGCCATTCAGGTTCTTGGCGTCGATCTCGGCAACCATCTCATGGCGTCGGAGGCGAACAATCAGAAAGGGTTTTTCGAAGATCTGGACGTCAACGCTTTGAACGTCGCGTTGCTCGATGCCTTGGGCCACGGTTGGCACACGCTGGCGCCGGTTTCGCGGGAAGAAATCGAAGGGGCCGCCCTGCACCGGTTCCGGGAGCAGGCGGTCGAGTTGTTACGTGCCAAGCTGGCCGGCACCGATCTGTTCGGCATGAAGGATCCGCGCATGCCCCGGCTGCTTCCTTTCTGGAAAAAGGTGTTCGAGCAGCTCGGGGTGCGATTGACTTACGTGATCGTCTGTCGCAACCCTCTGAACGTGGCGCGTTCTTTGGGACATCGGGACGGTTTCGATATCGAGAAAGGTTGCCTTCTCTGGCACGAGCACATGTTGCGATGCCTCACCGAAACCGGGTCACAGCACCGCGTCGTGGTGGATTACGACCGCCTGATGCATGCGCCGATGAAACAATTGGAGCGGCTCGCCCGGGCCCTCGGGTTGCCCTTTGACCCGGAGAGTGCGGAATCCATCGCTTTTGGCAGCGAGTTTCTGGATTCATCGTTGCGTCACAACCGGCTTCAGTTCGAAGATCTCAAAAAAGAAAGGACCGTCCCCGCCGAAGTCAAACAATTGTACGAAATTCTCTTGCAACTGGCCGACGACACGCTTTCTTTCAACAGCCCCGAGTTTGAAAACCTCCTTCACCCGGTCAAAACCCGGTTCCAGGAGGATAACCAACTGCTGCGGTATCTGCGGGTTTGTGACGACAGGGCGGAAGCACGGGCGCGACGGATCGCCGAACGTGACGTCCAATTGGCCCACAGCGAGGCCCGATTGGCCCACCGTGAGGCCCGGTTGGCCGACACCAACGCGCGACTGGCCCACAGCGAGGCCCGATTGGCCGACACCAACGCGCGACTGACCCACAGCGAGGCCGAGTTGGCCGAGCACCGTCGTGAGGAACTCCGGCTTCAGCAACAGGTGGCCGCCGTCACGGCTGAAGTCAGCGCCTTGCGTCAAAGCACCAGCTGGCGGATCACCGCACCCCTGCGGGCGGTCACGATCCGCGGCAGGCGGATTTCAGCGGCGGCGGGGCGTCTTCAGCGCGCCGCGCGATACAGGGGCGGCTGGCGCAACGTCCTGGTCAAGGGGGTGCGCATCTTTCGGCGCGAGGGCTTAACGGGCTTGCGGGGCCGCTTGCGCGGCGGTATGCGTTTATCCCTGAACTTTGTTCCGCCGCCGGTTTTCGATGACGCCGCGGCCAGATCCCCCATCGAAGTCATTCCCTATTACATCGGTCCCGAAGCGGAATGCACCGCGTCCATGCCCCGGGCGGACGCCAGGGTCGCGATCCACCTGCACCTCTATTATCAGGACATGCTCGATGAGTTTGTTTCCCGGCTATCGTCCATTCCCTGCGGTTTCGACCTCTTTGTTTCCGTGCCGCGCAACGGCGGCGCGGGCGCCGTGCGGTCCACGCTTCGGAAAACGTTGGGCAACCTTCGCGGGCTCTACGTCGAGGAGGTCCCCAACAGGGGCCGAGACCTGGCGCCCCTGATTGTCCAGTTCGGCGCTCGATTGGCCGAGTATGAGATCATCGCTCATTTCCACACCAAAAAAAGCGCGCATTGCAGCCAGCTTTCCGGGTGGTGCCGGCACATTCTCGATTTGCTCCTGGGGCTTCCGGGCAACGGCGGGGGCAGGATCGCCCGCATCATCGAATTGCTGCAAGGCGACGCCAAGTTCGTCTACCCCGAAGGGCAAACCCAGATCATCAAGGATCGCACCGGCTGGGGCGCCAATCACGCCTTGGCCAGGGATCTTCTCGAAACCCACACGACGCTGTCCATCGACGATTTTTCGGTGGTGGAGTTTCCCGAAGGATCCATGTTCTGGGCCCGTGCCGCGTGCATGAAGGATTTTCTCCGGCTTCGACTGGACTGGAACGATTTTCCCGCCGAACCGATCCCCGCCGACGGCACGTCGGCCCATGCCCTTGAACGGCTGATGCTCATTTTCGCCAGCCCGCATCCCGGCCGCGTCTACCGGCTGCACCGGGGCGATTCGATCCCGGACTACCGCCACTACGAAGAGCAGCAGGATTTCTCGTCGCTGGTCCAAAACAGCGATACGAAGGTGCTCGCCTACTACCTGCCCCAGTTTCACCCGACGCCGGAAAACGATCGCTGGCATGGCGAGGGCTTTACCGAATGGACCAAGGTCAGGGAGGCCAATCCGCTTTTCGAAGGGCATTACCAACAGCACATCCCCCATTCGGACCTCGGCTATTACCTGATCGAGCATCCTGACATGCTGAGGCGGCAGGCGGACCTGATGCGCCAGGCCGGCGTGTTCGGACAGGTCTTTTACCACTACTGGTTTTCCGGCAGGCTGATCCTCGAAAAGCCCGCCCGCATGCTTCTGGCGACCCCCGACATCGACATGCCCTTCTGTTTTTGCTGGGCCAACGAAAACTGGACGCGGCGCTGGGACGGCAACGAAGATGAAATCCTGCTAAAGCAGGAATATTCCGCCCATGATGCCCGCGAGTTCATCCGCTATCTCATCCCCTTTTTCCGCGACCGGCGCTACATCCGGGTCGAGGATCGCCCCGTGCTGTTCGTCTATCGGCCCGCCTCCATGCCCGATCCGCGGCTGTATGTGGAAACCTGGGAAAAGGAGTGCGCCGCCGGCGGCATCGCGCCCCCTTACGTCGTGGCGGTGCTGACCCGGGAGGCCAAGGACCCGCGGGATTTCGGCATGGCCGCCGGGGTCGAGCGGGTGCTTCACGACTGGACGGCCGGCGCCGTGCCGGAAATGAAGGACCGCTTGCGCGCTTATCAGACCTTGCGCGGCAGCGTTCTGGATTACGACCAAGTCGCCGATTTCTACAGCGCCCAGAGCTCGCCCGGGGACTTTACCTGGTTTCGCTCCATTGTCCCGATCTGGGACAACACCGCGCGCTACGGGGCGGATGCGTTTCTGGCGCACGGCGGCACCCCGGGTAAATTCTCGCAATGGCTGAAAGGGCTCGTCGCCTATTCACGGGCCAACCTGCCCGCGGATCGCCGTTTCATCATGGTCAACGCCTGGAACGAATGGGCCGAGGGCGCGCACCTGGAGCCGGATTCGCGCTACGGCTACGCCTATCTCAACGCGGTGGGCCGCACCCTGGCGGGGATCGCCTACGGGGCCGACCTCAACCCCGACGAGGCGATCCCGCCGCACAGGCGCATCCGCCTGGTGGTGGCCGACGAGGTTCTCGATGTCCTGGGAGCGGACCAGCGGCTCAATGAGCGCTTTATTTCTTGCCTGTCCCGGTCGACCTTTTTTGAGCGCTGCGACGTCGAGATGCACCCGCCGCTTGGCGGCGTGCTGCCGGCCGCGGCGCGGGCCGATGTGGCCAAGCCCGGCGATGGACCGGTGGATTGGATCCTCCAGGTGAGGCGGGTGGCCCTTTTTCCCCCGGACCTCATCGAAAAGATGCTGCGGACCGCCTGCCGGATACGCGGCTCGGTGGTCCTGTCAAATGCCTACGACCGGCACTTTGCCCTCATCGAGGCCACCGAAAACGGGTCGGTGGACGCGGCCCGGGCCTTCGAGGCGCCGCTCGTGTTGATGCCGGCCGATCCCGGCCCGCGGGGCTACAAGAATTATCGTCTGCGCGCCGACGCGCACAGCTTTGTCGCCTATCCGAACACCCTGGCGCCGAAAAAGCCGCCCCGGGTCACCACCATCATCCGCTATCACCGCGACAACGATATCGGGCTGCTGCGAAACGCGCTCCATTGCCTGGCGGTGATGGAGGGCTGCGTTGTCCTGCCGCTGATCGCGGCCCAGGATCTCGACGCCAAGGCCGATGCCGCGCTGCGCGATCTGCTCGGTCAACTGCCCTGGCCCGAAGGGCGCGATGCGCGCCTTCTGCGTTTCGAGTCGCCGGAGGGAAAGGGGGACCTGCGGGCCAGGATGCTCAACGAAGCCCTGAAAAAGGCCTCCACGCGCTACGTCGGGTTCCTCGATTACGACGACCTGTTGATGTCTCATGCCTACGGTTGGCTGCTCGCGCGCCTGAGCCAAACCGGCAAGGCGGTCGCTTTCGGCCGCGTCTATTCGACCCCCTACGATCGGGATACGGGCCTGTTTCTCGGCCGCAAGCGGGAGTTCACCCACGGCTTTTCCTACGATGACTTCCTGGCCTGCAACCACGCCCCCCTGCACAGCTTCCTCCTCGACCTGAGCCAACTGGATTTGGAACACGTCCATTACCACGAGGACCAGCGCTACCTGGAGGACTATTTTCTCACCCTGCAGCTATTTACCCGTGAAAACGCCGATTGGGAAAGCCTCGGGGAAAACGTTTACATCGGCGACTACCTTCATGTGGTCGGCGGGGACAATACCCTGGCCATGGCCGGGGAGCAGGCGCACCAGGCCGTTGTGGCAAGCCCGGCGTACCGCCTTTGCGAGCAGCGGGTGGAAGCGCTGCGCCGTTCCCTTCGCAAGGCCTGATTGGGACCCCTCCCTTTCATGGCCATGTCGAAATTTCCCATCCGCTTTGGCCGCGGCCAGATGGACCGATGAATAGCGGCGGCGGGGAGCCGTCCGCCTGAAAAAGTTCGACCTGCGGCGCGCTGCGGCTGCCGCCGGCCCTGTTGTTCCTGCTGGCGGTTTATCTGCGCTACCATATTATATTATATGACAATGGTGGCGCGCGGGGGGGGGGGCAAGGGGCGGTATCAAACTTGAACGGCGGCGCGCACTATATGAATGAAAATTCAGCTAATAATTGATTTGTTCTTGACGGCGGCGGATGAAGATGCTAGTTGTTCAAACATAAGCCCAAAATGTCGGCGCAATCGGTGCCGAACAGATCGTTTCAATGTAAAAAACGATTCGGGACAACTCCTCAGCCTTGAAAAATCGATCAAGGACGTCACGCGCCAAAAAAATTGCCGCTTTTCATCACCGGGGGACAAAACTTGTCAATCCCGACAAACATTCAGTCGGCAATGGTTCGGCTCCCGGCGAATCGGGCCGCTGTGCCGATGTTTGTCCCTGGGTGGAAGAATTTTGGGATTCAGGCATGAATATTGTGCGCCTCTTGGGATCGAACAAGCCCTGGGATTCAAAACGGCGGTTTTCGCGGGCGGCGGTCGGGGTGATCGATTTGACGAGGAACCATCTTCGCCAGCCAAGGCCAGCGTTTTTCTCCCCGCCACCGGGCCATCCGATACCGGCATTCGGCTATCCCGGCGTGAACGGGTGGCGCGCATGCCCGCCGGATAAGCCTTGGGGCGGGTTTCAAAAGCGGCGGATGTGTCAAGATAGGTGTTGACAAAACATTTGGGCAAGGGTATGGAAATCCGAATAGTTGACAGGGATGTAGGCACGGGGTGCCGTCAAAACCGGGCAAGGGGAGAGAGTTGATCGTAAAACGCCCAGAGCTGAGGGGGCTTCGGGGCACCAAGCACGCAGAGGAGGGTTGGTATAAAAATTTTCGGTGGTGTGGTTTTTTTCGTTTCGCTTCGGCGTTGCATCAACTTCGGCGTAAAATCAAATGTTGGGCCTAAACACCAAATTCAGGGAGGAAAGGTATGACACTACAAGGATTTGACAAAACGTATTACCTCGATGCGAAGCTTGCTGCTCTGCAGGCGAAGTTCCCCGACGAGTGGTCCGACAAGACCGCCGAGGATCTGGAAGCGTACTTCGCCGATGCGGGGTTGACGGCTGAAGACCACTACAACATGTACGGCTGGAAGGAAGATCTGGACCCCAATGCCTATTTTAATGGCGAGGAGTACAAGCTGGCCAAGGCCAAGGCCCTGTTCGATGCCGGTGGCTATGATACGATGAGGGATGCGCTGACGGCTTTCGAGAATGCCTGGGGCGATCAGGATCCCTACCAGCACTACCTGCAGTATGGCGCCGAGGAAGGGCTCAATCCTTCCAACGATTTCTATGCCTCCGGCTATCTTGCCGACAAGCTGGCCGCTCTTCAGGCGAACCCGGACACGGCGGACGCGTGGGCGGACAAGACCGTCGACGACCTTGAGGCCGCTTTCGATGCCGCGGGGCTGAACGCGCTGACGCATTTCATCCTCTACGGCGAGGATGAGGGGCTGATCGCGCCGGAGGTGCCCGATGACAAGAAGGTGGATCCGTTGCCCGTTCCCGGCGAGACCTTCACCCTTACGACGGATACGGATATCATCGAAGGCACCGCTGACGATGACACCATCGATGGCGTGTCCTCTTCCCTGAGTTCTGAAAAGACTCTGAACCCCGCCGACCAGATCGACGGCGCCGATGGGAACGATACCCTGAACGTCACCGTGAAGGGGAGCTTCGGTGGCTTTTCCGGCGACGGATTCCTGAAGAATGTTGAAACCGTCAACCTCACCAGCGATTCCAACATCGCCCGTGATTTCGACGCCACCGGCGTGACCGGCGTTGAGAAGTACGTCATCGATGCTACAACGTCCGCCGTGAACCTGAAAGACCTGGGCGACCTCGGCGCCACCATCGCTGTCAGCAATCAGGCCAAGGGTGCTTTTTCCGTCGCCTACGCCACGGACGTGACCAAGGGCACGAGCGATTCCCAGGCCCTGATTTTTGAAAACGTCGGTACCATCAACGATCCGGACACCGCCGCCAACGAAGAGCAGGTGGTCACCACCACCATTGCCGGTGTTGAAGAGCTGACCCTGGATGTTTCCGGCGACAACGTGGCAAACTTTACCGCGGCAAACACCAAGACCATGACCGTCACCGGTGACGGCAGCCTGAAGATGGCAACCGGCCCCGCGGCGCTCAAGACCCTTGATGCCTCCGCGGCCACGGGTGATCTGAATATCAATCTGACGGCCTCCACGGATGCAACCACTGCATCCCTCGGTTCTGGTGATGATACCCTGACCGTGGGTGTCGGTGACGTGACCAAGAATGCCGAGCTGTCCGGTGGTGACGGGGCCGATACCCTGGTACTGGCCGCTACTGGTACTGTTCAGTATGTCATGAGCGGATTCGAGACGGTAAACCTGGCAAATGCTGCTGCACTGACGTTTTCCGCTGCAAATACGTCGGACCTTGAGACCATTCAGGCGAGCAAGGCCATGACCGCTGCGGCCACCTTCGCCACCCTTGGAAGCGCCGACTATACCGTTGATCTGCTTGGGGCCAATGCTAGCGCTACGACGCTTACAATGGACAACTCTGGCGCGACCACGCTGAATGTTTCCAGCCCGGCTTCAACCGCAACCGCGGCCGCTCCTGATGCCAACACGGTTAATGTCACTTTGACCGATAGCGCCTCGTTGAACATGGTCGTCGATGAGAAGATGGATTACCAGGGCAAGGTAACCGCCACCAAGGCCACGAGTGTTGAACTGGATATTCAGGGGCAGACTTCGTCGACTGTAACTGTAACGGCCGAAATTGAAGCTGACGCTGCCACAAGCGTTGTTATCAGTGCTGTTGAGAATGACTCTGTCTTGATCCTTGATGCTGACGCGGCTACCGATCTGAATGTAACCGCCGAGAAAGATCTGGATCTGAAGACAGGTACATCGTTGACCGCTCTTGAATCTCTTACCGTGAATACGGACGGTGATTTTGACTTGAACGGTGTCCCTCTGGCAAAGATCGCTTCCGTGACCCTCGAAGGGGCAGGATCTGTTGATCTGGGCGCTCTGGGTGTTGCTACGCAGGATGGTTATGCAATTACTGTAACGGCAACCGGCCTCAGTGGAGACGAAACTGCTGCAACCAAGTCTCTTGAGATTGCCTCTATAAATACCAAGGGCCAGAATATCACCGTGGATGCATCCGGTGTTTTGGGCGAGGTGCAGCTTGGCACTATTAATGCCGACAATGGTGCAACGAATGTAGGCGATGTGGTTGTTGATCTGGATGGTGTGGGTGACAATTTCTCTCTCGGTGCCATTACGGGAAATGATGTCACGGTTGATGCAGGTGGTGCTCTGGGTACCGCAACTTACAATGCTATCAACGTAGCCGATACGCTGACGCTGGTCGGTTCCGAACTTGCAGCTAACGACTGGACTGTTGCTGGAACTCAAACCGTAACTGCTACTGGCGACAGCCTCACCGCAGATGTGACCGGCGGTATTGACAACGACACCCTGGCGATTGTTACCGCTGATGCCAATGACACAGCAGACATCACCGTATCCGGTGATCTCGGTATCGGTACCAACACGGTGACCATTGATGCAAGCGCAGAGACGGATGTTGCGGTGACCATTGATGCGAGCGGTCTGACGAACGTCACCAGTGCAGATCTCCTCGGTGGCGCCGAAGCAGACACCATCAAGGGAACGGATGGTAATGACTCCATCGTCACGTATGGTGAGTCCGACACTCTGACCGGTGGTGACGGAACCGATACTTTTGCCATCAACGTTGATCTCGGCACTAAGGGTGTTACCATCACCGACTTCGAGACCGCCTCCGATGCCATTGCCATTGCTGCCGTTACCGGCATCACTGCCACGGGCAACAACGTTATCACGGCGCTTTCGGGTAGCAGTTTTGGAACCGGATCTTCCACAGCAGCTTTTTCCGGGGCAATCAGTACAGCCACTCTCGGTGCAGCTGGTATGTCCGCCTTTGTCATCAGCGGTGCTGACCTGACGGCTGCCATCTCCGGTTTCACTGTTGCTACTGCCGGTAACGTTTTCAGACTTCTGTTCCTTGACACCGATGGTGCTGATCAGGGACTGTACATCGTCTCGGGTACTGGAGCTGCGGCTGGTGTTGTTGCTGGCGATGTTACAGGCACTGTGGATGTCGTCTTGACCGGCTCTAACGACATCGTTGCAAGCGACATCACCTTTATCTAATTCATAATGGCAGTAATGCCGTCTTCCAAAGGCCCGGGCTGCTCCGCCGGGCCTTTTTTTATACAACATGCATACACAACTAGATTACACCACAGTACTCCTGCGCACCCATCGTTATTCAGAGGCTTTGGATTTTCTCGGCCAGCCGAATCCGGATGAAGCGGATGACTTTAAATTACTGCGCTTTATAGCCCAGTTGCGCGTGTCGCCGCACTCATTGGCACAAGGAGCATTGTCGGCAGCGGACACATGGCAATATGCCTGTCCGAAGCTGATTTTCAGCGAGCGTGCCTTTTTGGCCCTGCTGCAGGGGCGTGCTGACGTGGCGCTTGAGATCCTTTCTCCAGTCCCGCGCAGTCAATTCACGGCTGTGGAGCACAGTCGATTGGGTACCGCACTGCTTCTGCTCGGGGATTTCACCGGCGCGCTTGACGAATACACTTTCGCTGCCGACATGGATCCCGATAATGCGGACATGCATAACAATCTCGGAGGCATCAACGTTCGCTTGCAACAACTGGAGCGAGCCCTGCACTGCTATGATCGTGCCCTCGAACTGAATCCGGACCATCCCCAGGCGGCAAAGTCCCGGGTCACGGTGGCGCGCGAGCTGGGGCGTGGCGAAGAGGCCATTGTTGAAATTGAACACAGGCTCGCCGAGAATCCGGGAAGCATCGAAACTCGGCTGTCCATGTTTCATGCGCTGGTTCGCATGAGCCGTGAACAGGAAGCCGTGGAATGCATAACGCAAGGACTTGTCGACTTCCGCTCGCTCACACCTGTTTCCCCGACTGCTATCAAGGATAACCCCGAACATATCGCTCAGCTCAACCTGCGCATGGCGCTGTTTCAGTATTTCATGTCGCGCCATAAGCTGATCAAGGCCTTGGCCGTCATAAATCAATGCCTTGCCCTTTTCGATGAACCGCCGCCAGAGCTTGCGTTGCGTCGAGTGGGTGTGCTTACCGAACTCAATCAACTCTCCCATGCCGAGAATCAGCTCGGGTCGCTTGAGGAACGTTCGGACGTGCAGCCAGAGCTACTCTCAATTGCCAAGGCCGAGTTGCTGTTCAAAACCGGCCGTGAACGTGAGGCGCTCACCGAACTGGAAACGCTTGATTCGAAATCTGTGTTTTCCAGGCGCGTACTTCCGCTCAAGGGGCATATCCTGCTCTCCCTTGGACGTATGGAGGAGTGTCATGACGTCCTGATAGATCTGTCCAATTACGACGTCATGGCGTTCGCGCAGCTCATCAATACCCGCAAGTATGTTCCGGATGCAAAAGTGCTGGCAAAGCTCAGGAATATTGCCGATAACCCCCTCGTTCCGGAAGCGGCCAAGGAGTCTGTCTGCTATGCCCTTGCCCAAGCGCTTGACAAGCAGAAAGACTATGTCCAGGCGTTTCGCTATCTGGACACTGCAAATGCAATTGCCGACCGCATGGTCCAATATGATCCAAGGACATTATCGGCTCGGGTCAATGCCACCTTGGCGGTCTTTACTCCTGAACTTTTTGCCAACTGCCCGAAGCTCCCGAAAAGCATGCCAACCCCCATTTTTGTCGTGGGGATGCCGCGTTCCGGAACAACGTTGACCGAACAGATCTTGGGCAGTCACACGCGGGTTGCTGCAGCAGGCGAATTGCCCTCGATGACCATGATTTCAAGGGCCATGAGCAAGCAGTTCAAGGGCATTGCTCCTTATCCGAAGGGCGTTTGGGCTCTTGATCGCAATCAACTCGTCCAGATGGCCAGGGCGTACTTGCGGAACATACCCGACGAATTTCAGAAGGCGGAATACATCGTCGACAAGATGCCACACAACTTCATGCTTGTAGGCCTCATTCACATGCTTTTCCCCCATTCTCCCATCATTCATGTGCAACGTGATCCAAGGGATACGGCACTGTCGAATTTTCAGCAAAATTTCAGCGCCAAGTTTGGGGGGCTGGGATATGCGTTCAATCTGGAAAAGATTGCATTGCAAATAAACGATTACAACAGAGTCATGCGTCATTGGCGCAATCTCAATATTCCGATGTTCGAATTTCGTTACGAAGACCTGGTCAATGACCAACAGGCGGTATCAAAACAATTGCTTGAATACGTAGGACTTGACTGGGATGATGGGGTTATGGAGTTCCATCAACTAAAGAGGTCTGTCCGAACTGCCTCTGTTGCGCAGGTTCGGCAAAAAATATACACAACATCAGCACAAAAGTGGCGACGATATGAAAGCCATTTGGAGCCGCTGACAAGCCATTTGGATCCGACTGCAACGCGCCTGTGGGATTGATCAAGACAGCAAGATTGCTGATTGGCAAATCGTTATCCCTATGCATTTCTTGATGCACCCTGTATCTGGAGAGACCGTGCAATACAAACCCTTATCCAGCGAACACCACGGACAACTGCGACTGACCAGAGGCAGCTTTTTTTGCTCAGCCGGAATTTGCGTACCTGGGGGTTGATAAAAAGTAGACAATCGGGCTTTCTTCATTGTTGTCGCCAAACTTCAATGAAGAAAGGAATCCCTCATGTCCACGAATTTTTTGTACCATGTTTTCGGTATGGGCGGCTACAAGTATGTCAGCAGCAGCTGTGATGAAGGCTAGGTGACTTTTAAAATTCATCAAAAAAAAACAGATCTTTGCTGCCCGGCGTGCCGCTCTCGTGATGTCTTTGCGCAAAGGCACTGTTACGCGCAGCTTCCGTGCCGTGCCTATCGGGCTCAAGCCGGTCTTCATCGTACTGGCTGTCAAGCGGGTGCCGTGCAGAACCTGTGGTACCCTGAAGCAAGTCAAGACCGGCTTTGCCGACTGGCGCCGCAGCTACACCCGTCAATTGGAGCGCTATGCGCTGGAGCTGAGCCGGTATATAACCATCCAGGATGTAGGTGCTCACCTGAAGGTCAGCTGGGATGTAATCAAGGATATTCAAAAGGGAAACCTTGAGCAGATCGCCGTTGATGAGATCTGCATCGGCCACGGGCAGCAGTATTTGATCGTGGTGCTGGATCTGCGAACCGGGGCGGTGGTGTTTGACGGCGACGGCAAGGGCGCCGATGCGCTGGAGCCCTTCTGGAGGCGGCTCAAGAGGTGCAGGGCAAAGCCGCGGGCAGTGGCCATCGGCGTGTCGCCGGCCTACATCCGCGCGATGCGCGAGAACCTGCCCGGCGTCGCTGTGGTTTCGATCACTTTTATATTGTCGAAAGGATAGCGCATGTCTGACTGGACCGCCGGCTACGTGGCCGATATTGGCTACACCTATGGCTACTACGCCGAAATCAACCCGCTACGCGTGCGCCTGGCGTTTCTGAGCGCCGGGCTTGTCCCCCCGGAAATCGGCACCGCCTGCGAACTCGGTTTCGGCCAGGGCATGAGCGCCAACCTGCACGCGGCAGCCAGCGTGGTGCAATGGCACGGCACCGACTTCAACCCCTCCCAAGCCGGCTTCGCGCAGGAACTCGCCCGCGTCTCCGGCTCCGGCATCCGGCTTTTCGACGAAGCCTTCGAGGCGTTCTGCCATCGGCCCGAGCTGCCGGAATTCGACTACATCGGCCTGCACGGCATCTGGAGCTGGATTTCGGATGAGAACCGCGCCGTCATCGTTGATTTCGTGCGCCGCAAGCTCAGGGTGGGCGGCGTGCTCTACATCAGCTACAACACCCAGCCCGGTTGGGCCGCCATGGTGCCCATGCGTGATCTGCTCACCGAACACGCCGAGGTGCTCGGGGCGGACGGCGCCGGCATCGTCCGCCGCATCGACGGCGCGCTGGCCTTCGCCGACCAGTTGCTCGCCGCCAAGCCGCTCTACGCCCGCGCCAACCCGCAGATCGCCGAGCGCATCAAGAAGATCAAGGAACAAAACCGCCACTACATCGCCCACGAGTACTTCAACCGTGATTGGGCGCCGATGAGCTTTGCCCGAATGGCCGGATGGCTGGCCCCGGCCAAGCTGCAATGGGCCTGCTCGGCCAACTACCTGGACGCCATTGACGCGTTGAACCTCACCGGCGAGCAGCAGCGGCTCCTGGCCGGCATCCCCGACCCGATGTTCCGCCAGAGCGTGCGTGATTTCTGCGTGAACCAGCAGTTCCGCAAGGACTACTGGGTCAGGGGCGCGCGGCGGCTCACCGCCCTGGAGCAGGCCGAAGCCCTGCGCGATCAGCGCGTTATGCTGGTCCAGCCGCGGGCCGAGGTCAGCCTGAAGGTCACCGGCAGCATGGGCGAGGCCACGCTGCAAGAGGCGATTTACGGGCCCGTCCTGGATTCCATGGCCGACCACAAGGCCAAGACCCTCGGGCAGATCGAGCAGGCAGTGAAAGACAAGAACATCGCCTTCGCCAAGATTGTCCAGGCCGTGATGGTGCTCAGCGGGGCAGGTCCTCTGCACGCCGTCCAGGACGAAGCGATCAGCGCCAAAACCAGGAAGCGCACCGAGCGCCTCAACACCCACCTGATGATGAAGGCACGCGGCAGCAACGAGCTGAACCACCTCGCCAGCCCGGTCACCGGCGGCGGTGTCAGCGTGTCACGCTTCCACCAACTCTTCCTGCTGGCAAGGCAACAAGGCCACAAACAGCCGCGGGAGTGGGCCGGTTTCGCCTGGCGCCTGCTTGCCGCGCAAAACCAACGCCTGGTCAAGGAAGGCAAGACCCTGGAGACAGCTGAAGAAAACTTGACGGAACTCACCCTCCAGGCCGCCGGGTTTGCCGACGAGAAGCTGCCGATCCTGAAGGCGCTGCAAATCGCCTGAGATATGCGCCCCACCCCCCGTCCCGCACACGAGGGGCAGGGGCTTCTCTCAAGGGTCTTGCGAGAGGCCGGCGGACAGCCGCGGTTGACCGGGGACGCCTTTTTCTCTATGAACGGAAAAAACGGTGGTGCCGGCATCCGTTGTCGAAGCATCACCAGGGGCCCTTGATCTTTCCCCGCCAAGCGGTAAACCCTTTAACCCGAAGGAGCCAGAAGCATGCCGACAGTAACCATCGATGGGAAGCCGTACGATCTTGAATCGCTGCCCGACGCGGCCAAGAACCAGTTGACGTCCATCCAGTTCGTGGACCGAAAGATCGCCGAACTCCAGGCCGAGCTGGCCGTCTGCCAGACCGCTCGCAATGCCTACGTCAAGGCCCTGAGCGAGATGGTGGCCAAGACCCAGTGAAATGGCGGCCCCGTCCATCGGGCGATGGGCGGGGTCTTTCTTCAAATGGCTTGCGGGGCGGCCGTCAAGGGACAAGGACCGCCGAAGGAGGTGTTTTCAGATGGCTCGTCTGGTAGGCGTCAGCAAGGATCGCCACGGCGATAAATCCTGGGGGAGACCTGGATCCTTCAGCTTCGCTTCCGGGGAAAACCTTGTGCCCATCGTGGCCGCCGAACTTTCCCGGGCCGTATCGAGCATGCCGCTGGCTTTTGTGCGCTTGCGGGAACAGTACCTGCTGGTGGGGTTGTTGTCCTTGACGCCCGGGCGCAATCTGTTCGTTGCGCCCAGAGGGCGGTGGTTGGGCGCTTACGTGCCCTCGGCGTTTCGCGGGGTTCCCTTTCGCCTGGCCAAGAGCGAAAAGCAGGCAGACCTGATCCTGTGCGTGGACGAGGAATCGGGGCTCGTTTATGACGACAGGGAAGCCGGTGAACGATTTTTCGACGAGGATGGCGATATTTCCCGCCCGCTCAAGAAAGTGATGGATTTTCTGCAAAACGTCGAAAAGAACAGAATGGCCACCGAAGCAGCCGTTTCAGCGTTGGACCAGGCGGGTGTGATCGTTCCCTGGGGACTGAAGATCGGGGGGAAAAAAGTCGAAGGCCTGTACCGCGTGGACGAAGCAAAATTGCGGGAAGCGGAAGATTCCATCTTCTTGCAACTGCGCAAGGCGGGGGCCTTTCCCATTGCCTACGGTCAACTTCTATCCATGGGCAATCTTTTCATTCTGAAAAAGCTGGCCGCCGTTCGCAAAAAGCACGATGAAAACCGCGTCCCGAAACCGATGGCCTTCAATGACGGCGATTTTATTCGATTCGATGAATGATTCTTCAACTCCGGGAGGCACCCGGCGCTCGCGGCAGGCGCCGTTCAATATAAAAACCGGGTCCCCTCCAAGAGAAATCCTCTGCCGGCCGCTTCTTCCAGCCGGGTGAACACCCTTTCCAGCATTTTTTCATAGTGACGCAATTGCCCGATCTTGTCCCGGGCGGCAAGGCCCAGCAGCCTTTCAAGCTCGTTGTCGATGGCCGGCCGGATCTGGGTCAGGGAAGTGAGCGCGCCGTCCCGGCCGGTGGCCTGGTAGAGCTTGAACGCGACGTGATGGACGTGAAGGAGGCCCAGCACCCGCAACCAGGTTTCCGGCTGCCGGCATTTGGCCCCCGGATAGGTCAGCCGGGCCGGGGAGAAACGCTCCGGCGGCAGGGTGAAGACCAGGGGGACGGCGCTGTCCGGATCGAGGCCCGTCTGCCGGCAGAAGCCTTCCAGGATGTCGAAGGGCGCCTCGATGATCCACAGGAACGGCACGCCGGGCCGTTCTTCGGCCTTGGCCGGGAGATGGTTGTCATTTTTTATCATGTTTTTCGGGGTCTTGTATTTTTTTGCTTGCCAATGGTTCCATATTTGGTACCATGCCTGAAAATCGTGGTTGATGGCAGCTTTCGCCAGAGGGCCAAATATATCATGGATTGAGGTGGAAGAAGAAGGGGCGTGGTGGCGGTGGCGGTGGCGGGGATGGGGTTTGTGTGAGATTTTGTGCCGATGACGTGGAGGGTTTTAAAACCACGGAGGACACAGAGGGCACAGGGGGGAAAAGGAAAATCAAATGCCTGTCAACCATGAATCTTCGGAGAGCAGCGGGCAGTTTCGCCTTCGGTTGCCTCGGCGCTTGCACGCGGACCTGGTCGCCGAGGCCAAGGCCCAGGGGGTGTCCCTGAACAGCTACGTCATGTATCTGCTCAGTACCCGCCACGGCCAGGAGATGGCCTGGCGGGAGGCGTCGGCGTTTTATGCCGGCCAATTGCGAGACACGGTGCGCCAGGTGCAGGACAGGGTGCTGAGCCTGACCGTAGGGGAGCCGGAAAGCGCCGATTTCTCCTGGCATAGCACCGGCTCCGGGTCCATTGTGTTGCAGTGAGGGGGGCACGGAGGGGGAAAGAAGGGCTATGGGTTGTGTGGGTTTCGTGGTTGGCGAGAGTGCCGTGCCGGTGGAGAAAGCAGGGCTTTTTCAACCACAGAGTTCACAGAGGGCGCAGAGAAAAAAATTAAAAAATCTCAGTGACCTCTGTGATCTCTGTGGTGGAACAAAATTACAGCGCTGCTGGAGGGTGATGTTTTAATAAACCACAGAGATCGCAGAGGGAAAAATGGAGAAAACTCTCTGTGGTGGAACACATCATTCCGCTTTGGATTTTTTTCTTACGTTGAATCAGCCCCTGGGGGCCGCGCATGGTCCGTAATATCTGGAGTGTTTTATGCCGGGATATCATCACCGACCAGGAGAGCAACGCGGTGAGCTATATCCGCTGCATCGAGGACGGGGCCGCGGCCAAGCTGCCGGCCCGGATCGGGCCGGTTTTCCTCGGCACCCTCTGGGAGAAGACCGGCACGGACCCGGAGGCGGTGGCCTTTCGCGTGGTGCTGGAGTCGCCGGGGCAAAAACGCCAGGTGGTGCTCCAGAGCCGGCCGGTGCTCATCGATCGGCCCCGGCAGCGGTTGCATTTCCGGCTCAACACCTTGTATCTGACCGATTACGGCTATTATGTACTGTCGGTCGAGTTCAGCCGGGAAGAAAAATGGGAAACGGCGGCGCGCCTGCCGGTGCTGATCCGGCCGGTCGATTAGCGGGAAACCACCGGACGCATGGTTTTTTAACCACAGAGGAAAAAATTGATGCGGTTACATCACAAAAATCAGCGTAGGGGAAAATGGAGAAGGAACTGAGAAGAACGGTCGTGGTGGTGGTGCTGTTGAGCGTCCTGGTGGTGGTGTTGACGCTTTCCATGGCTGTCAACATGCTCATGCTCTACATGTGGGTGATTCCCGCCGAGAGCATTCCCACCATCTACACGGTCACTTCCGCCGCCCTGGGCGCCCTGGTGTTCATGCTGGTCTTCGACCTGCTGCGCAGCGCCCTGCTGCGCCGTTTTTCCATGTACTTGAACGAGCATCTCGGCGAGCAGATCCTGCTGGGGGTTTTCAAGGACCGGGCCGAGTTGAAAAAAGGCGAGTCTTCCGTGGCCTTGGAGGACCTGGGCAAGGTGCGGGCCTTTTTGCAGTCGCCGGTGGCCACCGCTTTCCTGGATGCCCTGATCGCGCCCCTGGAGCTGCTGATCATTTTTTTCGTCAGCCCCTCCCTGGGGGCCCTGGCCCTGGTGGGCATGCTGGTCATCGTCGCCATCAAGTTCCTGGGGCGCAAGCCCATCCGCACCCTCCTGCGCCGCGCCAACCAGCGGTTCGGCGTCGCCAACCGCTTTGCCCAGGAATGCGTGCGCAACGCCCAGGCCGTGCAGGCCATGGGCATGCAGCCGCAGCTTTGCCTCCGCTGGAGGGGGTTGCAGGACGCCATGATCATCGATCAGACCGATGCCAGCGAAATAGCCGGCATCCATTCCGCCGTGATCAAGGCGATCAGTTGGATCATGCAGGTGCTGCTGATGGGATGGGGCACCTACCTGATCATCGCCGGCGGCATCGACCCCGGGTTGATGATCATCGCCGTGATCATCGCCGGACGGGTGATTCAGCCCATGCAGGTGGTGGCGGACGGGTGGGAGCAGTACCAGAACGCCCTGGATGCCTTTGGCCGGCTCCGGCAATTCTGGCAAACCTTCGAAGCCCGGGCCCAGGCGCCGAGACTGGAGTTGCCGCGGCCCGAAGGACGGTTGCGCGCCGAATCGCTGATATACGGAATGGGCGGCAAGGTGATTCTCAGGGGGATTTCCTTTGACCTGGATGCCGGGCAGACCTTGGGCATCATCGGCCCCAGCGGCGCGGGCAAAACCACCCTGGCGCGGCTCATCACCGGATCCGTGGCGGCCGTCAACGGGGTGCTGCGCCTGGACGGCGCCGACATGGGCCAGTGGGACCAGGACAGGCTGGGGCGCTACATCGGCTATCTGCCCCAGGACGTGGAGCTGTTTGCCGGCACCATCGCCGCCAATATCGCGCGGCTCCAGCAGGCGGACCCCGAAGCGGTGCGGGAGGCGGCCCGGCTGGCCCGTGTGGACGAGACCATCATGTCCCTGCCCCATGGCTACGACACGGTGCTTGAGGAGCGCGGCCAGAACCTTCCCGGCGGACTTCGCCAGCGCATCGGCCTGGCGCGGGCCCTGTTCGGCGATCCGCGCTTGATCATCCTCGACGAGCCGGACGCCAGCCTGGACCAGGCGGGCCTGGAAGCCCTGGAGCAGGTGATCCAGGCCGTAAGGCGGGAGAAGATTTCCCTCGTGCTGGTGACACACCGCCAGAAACTGTTGCTGCTCACCGACAAGCTGCTGATGCTCAGGGACGGCCAGGTGGGGCTCTACGGGCCCACGCAGCAGGTGTTGCAGAAACTGCTGCTGCCGGCGCCGAAGGCATAGATGGAGTTTGGAATTGATGAGGGGGTAGTGCCGGTGGTGTAAAGGGTTTTTTAAAACCACAGAGTTCACGGAGGACAGAGAGAAAAAAACAAAAGCCCTGTGATTTCCGTGGCCGCTGTGGTGGATAAATGGCTTTGGAGTTTGCCCGGATGGCGAGAAGAGCACTTTTACCACAATCTGAACGACACACCATTCAAGAGACGGTAAGATCCTGATGCGGCAATACTTGATCAAATTTCTGCCCCACCTGGGCTGCGGCTTTTTTTTCAGCCTGTTCATCAACGTCTTGCAGCTTGCTTATCTGCTCTACATGCGGCTGCTCTTCGACAAGGTGATGATCAGCCGCAGCATGGAGACCCTGTTGTACCTGACCATCGGCGTCATCGGTGCCTACATCATCATGGGGGCGCTGGAGGTCATCCGCTCCAAGCTGCTGATAAGGGTGGGGGTTGAATTCGACCGGGTGACGGCGCGGCCGGTCTTCACCCGGATGATGGACAATTCGGTGGCGGCCGGGGGGCCCATGCACACCCAGGGAATAAAGGACCTCACCAGCATTCGTCAGCACTTCAGCGGAGGGGGGATCTTCGCTTTTTTCGATACGCCCTGGGTACCGATCTATCTGGCCATTGTTTACCTGTTTCACCCCCTGCTGGGCGTGGTTGCCACCGCCGGTGCGGTCACGCTGCTGCTGTTGGTTTTGTTCCAGGAGCTGCTCACCGGCCGCATGCGGGCCGCTTGGGTGCAGTCCTCCATCACCACGGACCGTTTCCTGTCTTCCGCCATGCGCAACGTCCAGACCGTCAACGCCATGGGGATGCTGCCGGCCCTGAGCCGGCGCTGGAAATCGCATAACCGCGCCGATGTGGAATGCGAGGACCGGTTGGCGGCCCGCACCGGTTTTTTCCAGAGCAGCGCCAAGATGGTCATGATGGCCACCAGCGCCGTGGTCATGGCCGTCGGGGCATACCTGGTGATCCGGCATGAAATCACCATCGGCACCATGGTGGCCGCCTCCATGATCATGAGCCGGGCCCTGCAGCCCACCCTCATGCTGGGCAACGCCTGGAAGAGCCTGGTGGAATCCCGCCTGGCCTACCAGCGGCTGGCCGGTTTGATGAGCGCGCTTCCGGAAAAAGGCGCCCACATTCTCCAAGACCGGCCGGACCTCTATCGGGTGGAAAAGGTCCGCCATTGCATCAACCAGCAGCCGGTGCTGGAAGACGTGGATTTCGATCTCAGGCCGGGGGAAATCCTGGCCGTCGTGGGCCGCAGCGGCGCGGGCAAGTCCACCCTGGCCAGGATCCTGCTGGGACTCTGGCGGCCGGACGAGGGGTGCGTGCGCTTGGGGGAACACGATGTGCGGGACCTGGATCCCGACGTGCTGGGCGGCAAAATCGGCTATATTCCCCAGGATGTCGAACTGTTTTCCGGCACGGTGGCCGAAAACATCGCCCGCCTCGGCAATGGGGAGGCGCAATCCCAGGTGGACGCCGCCATGGCGGCCGGCGCGCACCAGATGATCCTGGGCTTGCCCGCCGGCTATGACACCCGCATCGGGCAGGGCGGCGTGCTGCTTTCCGGCGGCCAGAAACAGCGCATCGCCCTGGCCAGGGCCCTTTACGGTGATCCGTGGATCCTCGTGATGGACGAGCCGGATTCCCATCTGGACCAACCCGGTCGGGATGCCCTCAAGAAAGTGCTCACCCAACTGAAGGAAAAAGGGACCTCAACGATTTTCATCACCCACAACCAGGACCTGGCGCGGGTGGCGGATCGCGTCCTGGTGCTTGACCAGGGGCGTATCGTGAGGGAAGAGACCGCCGGTGGGGCGTCTCCTTTGAACCTGAAGCAGGTCGGTTCATGAAAAGGGATTTTTTTTAAAACCACAGATTTTTAAAACCACAGAGTTCACAGAGGAAAAGAATAGAAAAACAAAGTTCTGTGGCCTCTGTGGTGGATAAATTGCTTTGGAGCTTGATTCGGCCGGTGCGAAAGGCAGTTACAACCACGGAGGGGAAATGCCTCCGTGGGCGTTGAGTTTACATTCCCGGTTTTGATGCGCTTGGCAAAAATGACCGTATGAGGATAGCCGCATGACCAAGGAAATCGTTCCATTTGAGTCGGTGCCCGCTGAACGGCCTGATGTCCAGTTGCCCACTTCGTCCAGAAAGATCATCCTCTTCGGCTTGGTTTTTGTGGCGATATTTTTCGGCGGGCTGGGCGCATGGATGGCCACGGCGGAAATTGAGGGCGCCGTTATCGCGCCCGGTGAAGTGATCGTGGAAAGCTACCGCAAGCAGGTGCAGCACCTGGACGGGGGGATCGTGCAGGAGATCCTGGTGCGCGAAGGCGACCTGGTCCAAAAGGGACAGGTGCTGATCCGCCTGGACGGCGAACGGGTGCGGGCCAGCCGGGATTTGTACCGCGGCCAGATGGACGTTCTTCTGGCCAGGGAGGCGAGGCTGGTGGCGGAGAAGGAAAAAATGGACCGCCTCCAGTGGCCGGAGGAACTGCTCGCGCGGGGGGACGTGCCCGAAGTGGCCGAGGGGATGAAGACCGAAACGGAAGTTTTCGCCTCCCGGCGGGCTTCCAAGCAGAGCCAGCAGAATCTTTATCGTTCCCAGATCGGTCAGTTCAAATCCCAGATCCAGGGGAATGAAAACCAGCTTCGATCCATCGAAAGCACCATCGCGTCCCTGGAGGATGAAATCGCCGCCAAGAAGCCCCTGCTGGAGGGCCGCTACCTGGATCGCTCGCACATCATGGAATTGGAGCGGGCGCTGAATTCCCACCGGGCGCGGAGAGACGAACTCGAATCATCCATCACCCTGGCCAGGGAACGCATCGACGAACTGGAGCTGAAAATCCTGGACCTGGATACCCGGTACGTGGACGATGCCGTGGCCCGGCTGGCGCAGACCAAGCGGGAAATCATGGACCTACGCGAGCGCCTGCGGCCGGTGGAGGACGCCTGCCGCCGCCTGGAGATCACGGCGCCGGAGGCCGGCGTGGTGGTGAACCTGAACGTGCGCACCGAGGGCGGCGTCATCCAGGGGGGGCAGCCGTTGATGGAAATCGTGCCGCGCAACAGCGGCCTGATCGTCTCGGCCATGGTGGCGCCGGACAAGATCGACGACGTCGAGGTGGGGCAGCGGGCCAGCGTGGCCCTTTCCGCTTTTGCCATGCGCTATACACCCAAGGTGGACGGAACGGTGACCTACGTGTCCGCTGACCGGGTGGTGCCCCAAAGCCCCTACATTCCGCCTCACTACCTGGCGTATGTCGCGCTGGATGTGGATTCGCTGAACCAGGCCATCGGGGACACGGCCCGCCTGACCCCCGGCATGCCGGCCGAGGTCTACATCCAGACCGAGGCCCAGACCGTTCTCGACTATATCCTGACCCCCATCACCGAAAGCATGAACCGTGCGCTGAGGGAGTAGCTTTATGGATTTGAAGAGCTGGCGACGAAAAACCTGGATTCTTGCGGCGGCATTGATGCTGGCCCCCGCCTTGGCAAGGGGCGCCGACGCGACCGGGGCGGAAAACCGGGAACCGCTGCGGCTCAGCTTGCGGGAGGCCGTTGAGCTCGGGCTGGAGCGCAACCCGGGAATCCAGGCCATGCGATTCGCCGTCGAGCGAAGCCGCGCCGATGTCAAGTCGGTTCGCGGGCGGCTCTTGCCGCGGCTTTCCGCCGGCTTCAGCCAGACCCACCTGGAGAGCATCGACGCCGTTGGCCCCACGGACCAGGATTACATCAATCAGGCCCAGGAAACCTGGCGCGTGAGTTTGCAGCAGCCGCTGTATGCCGGCAAGACCCTGGTCAACAGCTACAGGAAGGCGCAAATCCAGGAGCAGGCCACGCGGTTGGAAAAGGAAGGCGAGGCGCGCAGGCTGGTCCGGCGGATCCAGGAGGAGTTCCTCCAGTTGCTCAAGGCCCGGGAGGATCGGCGCAGCCTGGAGCAGACCGTCGAGCGCCTGCGGGTGGCGCACGAAGCGGTTTCAGCCTTCGTCGCCCAGCGGATGGCCCCTTACGTGGAGGTCTTGCAGGCCCAGGTGGAGCTGGAGGACGCGCTGCAGAAACTCAGCCAGGCGAAAAACGCCGAAGCGATCTACAAGATCCGCCTGGACCGGCTGCTGGGCTTCGAGGAAGGGGCCGAGGTCTCTTACATCGGGTCCCTCGCCGACATCGACCTGGAGAGGAACTTCGTGCTGGACCAGTGCCAGCGGACCGCCAGGGACGCCCGTATCGAGCTGAAGCGGATCCAGGCCAACATCGAAATGGCGCAAAAGGAGAAACAGATCGCCTCCGGTCAAAGGTTGCCCCGGGTGACCTTGCAGGTGAACGCGGTGGACTACAACCGCGATTACGACGAGCCCGGATCGAGCATCGCTGGCTCATACGACCGGGATCAGGAAAACCAGTACTGGACGGCGGGCGTGAGCGTGGAGTGGAATTTGTTCAGCGGCGGCGAACACTACTACCGCGGCAAGAGCATGGATAACGAGATGCGTCGCCTGGAACGCCTCTACGCCGACACCGCCGCTGGCATCGAGACGGAGGTGCAAAGCGCCTACCTGCGCCTGCGGGAGGCCCGGTTGCGGGCGGATGCCACCCACCTCAGCGTGCGGACCGCCGAGGAAGCCTACCGGATGGAGAAGAAACGGCTTGAAATGCGGGTGGGCACCATCCAGACCCTGATCAACGCCCAGGACGCCCTGACCCGGGCCGAGGCCAACGCCAACATGGCGCTACGGGACTACCAACTGGCCCTGGCGGATCTCTACCATGCCATGGGAACGCGCAATGACGCCCTGAATTGATCTGTTTTCATCAGCCGGGAGGCGGGATCAAGTAGAATTATCTGTCAACCCCAAAATCCGCGGACCCCAGGGCCCTTTTTCTTCCCCCCTTCGTGCCTCCAAGGCCCAAAAACATTTTCTTGCGTCCGTCTAGATTTTTTCTTGACCAAATGGCGGCGATGGTGTTCAATGCCCGAACGACTGGCCGGCTTGTATAAATAATTAATCAATTTAATAAGTTAACTTGATGTCGAACTTGGCTTCGACACGGCGGAGCTATTTTCTTTGATTTCAGCCTGAGGAGCAGTCTTGGACGGAACCCTTCTTGTCACCGGCGCCACCGGTTTTACCGGTCGCCGCACGGTCCCCATGCTGATGGCGCAGGGCTTCAAGGTGCGCTGCCTGGTGCGGCCCCAAAGCGACGTGGGGCCGCTTGAGTCCCTCGGCGTGGAACTGGTCCGCGGGGACTTGGCCGTTCCCGGGACCCTTCCCGCCGCGTTTGCCGGCGCCGACGGGTTGGTCTCCATCGCCCCGCTGGATACCGGGCATGCCGATGCCCTCGTGGCGGCCGCCGTGGCCCACGAGATCAAGCGGGCCGTGTTCGTCAGCAGCACCCAGATCTTCACCCGGCTCAACCCCCAAAGCCTGGCCACCCGCCTGGCCGCCGAGCGCCGCATCGCCGACAGCGGGCTCTGGTACACCATCCTGCGGCCCACCATGATCTACGGCGCGGCCGAAGACCGCAACATCAGCCGCCTTATCCGTTACATAAAACGCTGGCCGGTGGTGTTCATCCCCGGACCCGGAACGTACCTCGTGCAGCCGATCTACGTCGACGACGTGGCCCGGGCCATCGTGGATGCCTACCAGGAGCCCCGGGCGGTGGGCAACAGTTACAACATCGCCGGTCGCGAGCCGCTGCGTTTCAACCGGCTGGTGGACATCATCGCCGGGCTGCTCGGCAGGAAAATCCTCAAGGTGCACCTGCCGTCCGATCAGCTCGTCGCCGTGCTTCAAAAAGCCGAGGCCGCGGGCCTGCCCTTCTTTCTGCGGGCCGAGCAGCTCCAGCGGCTCAACGCGGACAAGGCCTTCGATTACTGCGCAGCGGCCCGGGACTTCGGTTTTACCGCCCTGCCGTTCGAGGAGGGGGCCCGGCGGGAGATCGCGGCGCTGGGATGGTGATGCCTTGAAGCAGACGCTCCAGCTCGGCGTCCTTTCCGCGGTCAACATCGGCCTCACCTTTCTGTATCAATGGTACGTGCTCACCCGCCTGGGGCCGGGCATGGAAACCGACGCCCTGTTCGCCGGCATGACCGTGCCCCAGTTGGTGCTGGCGGTGATCAGCGCCTCGTTGATGCACGTACTGGTGCCGATCCTGGCCGGTGAAGATTCCGCCGGGCTGATGAACGACGCCTGGTCGCTGTTGATCCTGGTGGCCGGCTTTTTCGGGGTGCTGTTCGTGATCCTGTTTGCCGGCGCGCCGTGGTGGGTCCCTTTGACCGTGCCGGGGTTCGATGCGGCCGGGGTGGCCCTGACCGTGGCGTTGACGCGGATTCAGGCCGTCGCCATGGTACTGGTGGGCATCAACGGCGTTCAGTGGGCCACCTACCACGCCCGGCAGCGGTTCCTCTGGGTCGAATTCGTCCCGATCCTGGCCGGCGGCGGGGGGTTGCTCTTTCTCGTCTGGGCGCTGCCCCGCTACGGGATCAAGGCGGCGGCCTGGGCCACCGTCTTGCGCATGGGCGCCGAGACGCTGCTGCTGGCGCCCGGCATGCGCGGCCGGGCCATCCGCCCGGACCTTCGCAGTCCCTCCATCCGGCAGGCCTGGCAGCGCATCAAGCCGTTGCTGCTGGGCACCGCCTACTACAAGACCGATCCGCTGGTGGATCGGTTCCTGCTCTCAATGACCGGCAGCGGGAGCTTGTCGCTGTACTACCTGGCCCAGCAGATTTACGGCGCCGCCGGCCAGGTGCTCAACAAGGCGGTCACGGCCCCCCTGGTGCCGGTGTTGAGCATGTGCCACAAGAACGAGGAGGGGGCGGTGTTTCGCGGTACCTACCGGCGGACGCTGCTGCGGCTGGGGGGACTGGCGCTTTTGAGCCTGGTGGGGCTGGTCTTTTTCGGCCGCCCCCTGCTCGGCCTGCTGGTGGGCTACGGCAACATCAGCGCCGCCAACGTGGCCCAACTCTGGTGGATCATGCTCTGGCTGGGGGGAATGTTCGCCGGCGGCATCCTGGGCCAGATCTCTTCATCGGCTTTCTACGCCCGGGGCAACACCGTCACCCCCACCCGGATCTCGATGCTGAACTACACGGCCTACGTGCCGGCCAAGGTGATCGCCTTTTCCCTCTGGGGGGTGGCGGGCCTGGCCGTGGCCACGAGCCTCTACTGCCTGGTCAACTTCGGCCTGCAGTTTTACCTGTTGGAAAAAGAGGCGCAATCATGACGATTCCCTCCGGTGTCGTGCTGGAAGATGCCGACTGCCCGCTGGGCTGTGCCCGCGGCGACGAAACGGTGCTGGTGGGCCGCGACCGGCTCCACGGGCTTCCCGGGCGGTTCCAGGTGGTCCGGTGCCGCTCCTGCGGTTTGATGCGCACCAATCCGCGGCCCACCCCCGAAACCATCGGATTCTACTACCCGGAGGACTACCATCCGTACTGCAACACGCGCGTCACGGGCCGTTCCGGACGGTTCGAGGCGCTCAAGGCGCGGATCAAGCCCTTGGCAAGGCGCATCTTTGAATTCAACGGGACGCGGCTGCCTCCCCTGGCGCCCGGGCGGATGCTCGAGGTCGGATGCGCCTCGGGGGTGTTCATGCACCAGATGGCCAGGCAGGGGTGGGACGTGTCCGGGATCGAGTTTTCCGCCGAAGCCGCCGGGCACGCCCGCGCGCTTGGCTATCCCGTGCATGCCGGCTCACTCGAGAGGGCGCCGGCACCCGCTGCGCCGCTGGACCTGGTGGTGGGATGGATGGTGCTGGAGCACCTGCACGCGCCGGTGAAGGCTTTACGCCGACTGCGCCAATGGACTCGACCCGGTGGATGGCTGGCCCTTTCGGTGCCCAACGCCGCTTCCTGGGAGTTTCGGGTGTTCAAGGATTCGTGGTATGCGCTCCAACTGCCGACGCACCTGTATCACTTTACACCCCCTTCCTTGGCGGCGGTGCTGAGGATGGGCGGTTGGCGCGTGGAGCGGATTTTTCACCAGCGGCTGCTGGGCAATATCGCCGGCAGCCTCGGCTACCTTCTCCAGGATCGTCGAATGCTGCCAGCGCTGGCCCGGTGGTTCGTCAAATTTCCTGAAAAGTCTGGCCTGCACCAGTACACTTTATTCCCCTTGGCCTTCTTGGCCAGTCTCGCCGGCCAGACGGGGCGGATGACGGTTTGGGCGCGTGGGGACATCTGATGCGCGTCGCGCGCGCTCACCAGCGGAAGAAACCTGCTTTCAGCCAAAAATTGCCGTGGATTTTATGCATGTTTTTTAACCGCTATAGAAAACACGCCATCGCAGCTTTTTTTTTGTTGATAGGGCTTGGTTTCGCGCTGTATGTCTATAGATTTCAAATTTATATTTTTAATTTTAACCTTCTCAGAGGAATCACGATTGTTCTTGTAATCATTTTTGTTTTTAAAAACTTGAATTACAAAAAGATCCCGAAAAATTTGTATGCATTTTTGGTTTTGATTCTTTTGATTTTAATTCTAAACATCAAAGAGTATTTAAGGCTTGAAGAATACCCTTTCTTGCAAAAAGAAATCGGAGCACATGTCTTTAATTTAGTCATGATGGTTTCTTTGATTTCAATCATTGATGATGATTATAATCTCAAATTGGCGATAAAAGGTTATGTTTATGCGTCCTTAGTGGCTTTTTTTATTGCATATTATGCATATTTTTTGGGGGATATACCATTCGAAAATTTTTTAATGGTCCATGGCCCAACCGAAAATTTATTAAAGATACATGGTCCTGCGGCAATGCAAAAATTTAAATACCAGCCAATTGTTGATGGAGGCGCTATCCGATTATCTGGTCCCTTTTTTGACCCAAATTTTTTCGGTGTGTATCTTTTGAGTGTTTTTATTTTTTCTTCTTGGCTTTACCGCTATGCGGAGAAAAATTGTTTCTATATTTTTCTATCGCTTTTATCCATATTTACATTGTTTTTAACAAGATCAAGAACTGCTTTTGCTGGTCTCATTGTTTTCAGTTGCCTATATCTTTTTTTAGAGTCTAAAAAAAAGATTCGGCATTTTATATGTTTGGCTGCTGTATTGGGTTCCTTTTTTTTCGTTGCCGCGACCACCAATATTCTCTCCAAGTATTGGGTCAACTTGGAGACGGTGAAGGCTCGGTTGCCTTTTTTGGAACGGGGGCTTGATGCTTTCATGTCAAATCCCCTGACGGGCAGTAGTACTTTGTCGTTACTGGGTCCAAATTCGGGCACCGCTACGGCCCACATGGTCTATTTGACGCTTTTGGCGAAATATGGGATTGTTGGAGCAGGAATTTACCTGATTTTCATCTTTTGGCCGATTTTCTATGCTTTTCTAAACCGAAAAAAATGCTGTGAAGCGTACATGCATCTCATATATTCCTTAATTCTTCCACTTTCGGTAATATATCTCTCTTATGATTTTTTTACTTTTCTGGAATTTCAATACTTTATTTTCGCCGTTTGCTATGCGCTAGTGATTTCTGTAATATCTAAAAGATGGGTTGAATAAAATGGGCGCGCAAGGAGAACTGATGCGCGTCGCGGCGCTCACCAGCGGAAGAAACCTGCCCTCGGCCCGTTTCCGGGTTCGCCAGTATATTGCCCATCTTCAGCACCTGGGAATCCGGACCGTGGAGCATTGCCCGCCGGTGAGCCAAGGCGCGCGGCTGCCCGGCGCCCTGGGGCGGATACGCGAGCGTTACCTGCCACCGGTGGCGGCTGCCAAAGCGGGCCTCAACTTGGCCGGCCGCCTGCCGGGCATCATGGCCAGCCGAAAGGCCGACCTCACCTGGCTTGAACGCCACTTTGTCCCCGGAATGGATGATTTGGCCGGGTTGCTCAGGCCGCCGCTGGTCCTCGACATCGACGATGCCATCTGGTTGTACAATCCGCTGGGAGAGAAAATGGTGCGCCGCCTGGTGCGACGGGCCGAGATGGTGCTGGCGGGAAACCGCTTCATCGCGGATTGGTGCAGCAACCATCAGCAGAACATCCGCATCGTTCCCACCGGCATCGACTGCGACCGTTTTCGGCCGCGGCCGGCACCCAAGCGCCCCGGCGCCCCGTTCGTGGTGGGATGGACCGGCACCTCGGCCAATTTCGTCTTTTTGGAAATGATCGCCCCGGCGTTGGCCCGCTTTCTGCGGGCCCACCGGGACGCCGTTCTGCTGGTGGTGGCCGACCGCCGCCCGCGCCTGGCCGGCCTGCCCGCCGGCCAGGTGGTTTTCGTGCAGTGGCGGGCCGAGATCGAGCACCGGGTGCTCCACCGGATGGATGTGGGGATCATGCCCCTGGACGACAGCGACATCAGCCGGGGCAAATGCAGCTTCAAGATGCTCCAGTATCTGGCCGCCGGCCTGCCGGTGATCGCCTCCCCCTACGGCATGAATCGCGAGGTACTGGATCTCGTGCCGGGCGGCATGGGCCCCAAGGGCGCGGGCCAATGGCGCGATTGCCTCCAGGCCGCCAAGGCGGATGCGGAAGCCGGAAGGTTCGACCCCGTGGCCTTGCGCGAGGTCGTTGTGCAAAACTTTGCGGCGGAAAAAATCGCCGGCAAGATCGCCCGGGCCTTCTTCTCGCTTGTGCGGCCTCAAGGCGCCCCGAGGATGAGCAACCTGCCCACCGAGGACCCGGAGAACAAAAGAAGGTGAAACCTCTGTGCGCCGCGCCGGGTTCTCTTTGCTTGTGAAAACGACGATTTTCGAGATCGGGAGGAATCGCTAAAGTGTGCGGGATTGTCGGCGGCGTTTCCTGGTCGGTCCCCTCTCCGTTTGCGGCGGCCGACATGCACAGGGCCCTGGAGAGCATCGTTTCCAGGGGACCGGACGGGCGCGGCGTATGGCAGGACGAGTATGCGATGCTGGGGCATCTTCGACTGGCGGTGATCGATCTGAGCGAGATGGCCGCCCAGCCGATGCATTCGTGCGAGGGGCGCCACGTCATCGTTTACAACGGCGAGATCTACAACTTTGCCGAGATCAGGGCGCGGATCGGAACGGCCTACCCCTGGCGCAGCGACTCGGATACCGAGGTGATCCTGGCGTCCTACCAAATGTGGGGCCCCGACTGCCTGCAAAAGTTTCACGGCATGTTCGCCATCGCCATCTGGGACCGCCTGGAAAAAGTCCTTTTCCTGGCCCGGGACCGGGTGGGGGTCAAACCGCTCTACTACCACGCCGGCGCCCGGGTCTTCGCCTTCGCCTCGCGGCCCCGGGCGCTGTTTCGGCTTCTTCCCGCCCTGTCCCGGGATCTCGACCGCCAGGGATTGCGCTACTACCTGGAAGCCGGCTATATTCCGGCGCCGTTTTCCGGTCACCGGGCCGTGCGCAAACTGGAACCGGGCCACTACCTGCTGGTGGCCGAAAACTCGGTGGACAAGCATCGTTACTGGTCGCTGGATGCCCTCCGGCCCGACCAGCGCCTGGAAGGGGCCGACGAAGACGAGCTGCTCGACGAACTCGACGGGATCATCGAGCGGTCCGTCCGCTGGCGCATGGTGGGCAATGTGCCGGTGGGGGCCTTTTTGTCCGGGGGCATCGACAGCTCGTTGGTGGCCGCCTACATGCAGAAACAGGCCGACCGGCCGGTGAAGACTTTTACCATCGGCTTCGACGACGGCGCTTTCGACGAAAGCCGCCATGCTCTGAAAGTGGCCCGATGCCTGGGGACGGATCATGTCTGCCAAAAGCTGAGGCCGGACGATCTGCTGGAGCTGATGCCCCACTACCTGGCCCACTACGATGAGCCGTTTTTCGACTACTCGGCCTTTCCCGTGATGGCGGTTTCCCGGCTGGCGCGAAGATCCGTGAAGGTGAGCTTGTCGGGCGACGGCGGGGACGAGGCCTTCGGCGGATATCACTACTACCGCATCGCCCAGGCTCTCGGCCGACTGCGGCGCTGCCCCGCCGGGCTGCGCGTCCGGGTTGCGAAAGTGCTGGCCAGGGTTCCCCATCACCGGCTGCGGCTCCTGGCACGGGCCATGGCCGAAAGCGGGCCCGCCGGGGCGTTCGCCTTCATGCGCGGCGTCATCAAGGACTTCGAGGCGGTGCTGTCCACCGATCTCGTGGCGGAAACCCGGTCCCTGGCCTACCTTTTCGAGGCGTGTTCAGCGACATGGCCCGCCGGCCTCTCGGCGGCGGAGCTGGGAATGCGCCTCGATATCCGCTATACGTTGGCCGACGACTATCTGCAGAAGGTGGATGTGGGGGCCATGGCCTTCTCCCTCGAATCGCGGGAGCCGTTGCTGGACCATTCCATCCTGGAGTGGGCGGCCCGGCTGCCGCTGAAATGGAAGGTGCGTGGCGCCGTCAACAAGTACCTGCTGCGGCGGTTGGCCTACCGGAAATTTCCCCGGGAGATCCTGGACCGGCCCAAGATGGGGTTCGGGGTGCCCATGAGCCGCTGGTTGCGGCGGGGACTCCGCCCCTGGGCCGAAAACCTGCTGTGCGACAAGCTGGCCATGGAAGCGGTGGGCCTGCGTCCCGCGGCGGTGATGTCGCTGTGGCACCGCCACCAGGCCGGGCGGTGCGAGGCCCACACCATTCTGTGGACGATTTTAATTTTACTCCAATTCTACCGCTCCCAGCCATGAAGCTTTTCATCAACGCCCTGTCCGCCCGCATGGGCGGCGGCCAGACGTACCTGGTCAACCTGTTGCGCCATCCGCCGGACCCCGCCCGGATGCGCCTCTTCGTTTATGCCCCGGTCTCCCTGGAGCTTCCCCGGCATCCCCACGTGACCCGCCTCAAGACCGCCTGCCCCACCGGGAACCCGATTCTGCGCGCCCTCTGGGAAAAAACGGTGCTGCCCAAGGTGCTGCGGCGGGCCGGCGCGGACGTTCTGTTTTGCCCGGGGGGCGTGGTGGCGACCCGGGCGCCCCAGGGGTGCCGCACCGTCACCATGTTTCGCAACATGATTCCCTTCGACCCGGTGCAGCGGCGTCGCTATCCGCCGGGGTACCAGCGGTTGCGCAACCGGATCCTCCACCGGGTCATGCTCGAGAGCATGCTGCGGGCCGATAGGGTGATCTTCATCTCGGAACACGCCCGGCGCGTCATCGAAAAGGCCGCCGGCCGGCGACTGGACCACGCCGTTGTCATCCCCCACGGCGTCGATGAGGTGTTTCGCGGCGCGGGGGCCCAATCCCCGCAACGCCCCGGCTGGCTGCCGACGGAATACCTGCTCTACGTGTCCACCATCGACCGCTACAAGGCCCAGGTGGAGGTGGTGCGGGCCTACGCGCGGCTCAGTGCCATGCGTCCCACCGGTGAGAAGCTCCTGTTGGTGGGCCACGAGACCCCCGGCTACGGCCGCCGGGTGCGCCATGAAATCTCACGCCTGGGGCTGGAGGGGCGGGTGGTGCTCACCGGGGCGGTGGCCCATTCCGAAATGCCGGCCCTCTACCATCGGGCGAAGCTGCACATCTTTGCCTCCGAATCGGAAAACTGCCCCAACATTCTTCTCGAAGCCATGGCCGCCGGCGGCGCCATCCTCGCCTCCAACCGGGCGCCCATGCCCGAGTTCGCCGGTGACGCCGTCGTCTATTTCGACCCGTCCCGCCCGGCCCAGTTGGCCGCCCGGATCGCCGCCCTCATCGACGACGCCCCCGGCCGTCGGCGATTGGGGGCCAAGGCCCTGGCCCGGGTGGCCCGCTACGATTGGGCCCTCACCGCCAAGCGCACCTGGGAGTCGTTTTACCCGTTGTCCGCGGAGGCGTTTTGAGATGGCCATGCGCCTATTGGTCTTGAGCCAGTACTACTGGCCGGAGAGTTTCCCGATCAACGATGTCGTGGCCTCCCTGGCGCGCCGGGGCATCACGGTGGAGGTGCTCACCGGGCAACCGAACTATCCTTCCGGCCGGATCTTTCCCGGCTACCGGGCCCTGGGGTGGCGGCGCGAGGTACACCAGGGGGCCCTGATCCACCGGGTGCCACTGCTGGCCCGGGGGCGGGGCGGCTGGCGGCTGGCGCTGAACTATTTCTCGTTCGTTTTCTCCGGACTGCTTTTCGGCCCGGCGATCCTGGGCCGCCGAGAGTTTGACGCCATCCTGGTCTACGCGCCCTCACCGGTGCTGCAAACCCTTCCCGCCCTGCTCCTGGGAAGGCTCAAGGGCTGCCCGGTGGCCCTGTGGGTCCAGGACCTCTGGCCGGAGAGCCTTTCGGCCACCGGCTACGTCACCAGCCGGGCCGCCATCGGCCTGGTGGCAAAGGTGGTCGCCTTCATCTACCGTCACACCGACCTGCTCCTGGTCCCCTCGCCCGCCTTCGAGCCTCCGATCCGCCGGCTGGCGTCCAACCCCCCCATCGTGTATCATCCCAACTCCGTGGAGGAAATTTTCGCCTCTCCGGCTCGGGGCGAAGCGCCCGCTGTCCAGGGCCTGAACGGGGTATTTTCGGTCCTGTTCGCCGGCAACATCGGCAGCGCCCAGGCGGTGGAAACCATTGTCGAGGCGGCTTCGCGGCTGAAAGCATCCCCCGATATTCATTTCGTCGTCCTGGGCGACGGCAGCCGGCGGGAATGGATGCGCCGCCAGGTGCGGGCGCGGGGCCTCGACCGGCTCCACCTCCCCGGGCGGTTCCCGGTGGAGACCATGCCGGGGCTGATGCAGAAGGCCTCCGCCCTGCTGGTGACCCTGGCCGACCGGGAGATCTTCCGGGCGACCATTCCCAGCAAGGTGCAGGCCTACCTGGCCGCCGGACGACCCATCCTGGCCTGCCTCAACGGTGAGGGCGCCCGTCTGGTGAAAGCGGCCGGCGCCGGGCTGGCGGTGCCGGCGGAAGACGGGGCGGCGCTGGCCGACGCCGTTGTGAAACTTTACCGCATGCCCCCCGAGCAGCGCGAGGCCATGGGCGCCCAGGGGCGTGCCTGCTACCGGCGGCACTTTGCTCACGAGGTGCTTGTGGAACGGCTCATCGGCCACCTGCGATCCATGGATCGCCGGCGGAGGGATCGATCATGAAGATACTGGTGCTGGGCGCCGGCGGAATGCTGGGCAACGCCATGTTCCGCGTGTTGAGCCGGCGTGCCGACTGGCGGGTGAACGGCACATTACGCGCCGGGGAGGCGCTGCGGTTCTTTCCACCGGAGTTGTCCCGGCGTTTGCTGACCGGGGTGGATGTCCAACAGCCCGACGGCCTGTTGGGGGCGTTTTCCGAGACCCGGCCGGAAGTGGTGATCAACTGCGTGGGGATGATCAAGCAGCGGGCCGGCGCGGAGGATCCCCTCCACGCCATTCCCCTCAACGCGTTGCTGCCCCATCGACTGGCGCGATGGTGTTCCCTCCTGGGGGCGCGCCTGGTGCACATCAGCACCGATTGCGTCTTTTCGGGGAAAAAAGGGGGGTATCGCGAGACGGATTTCCCCGATGCCGAGGATCTCTACGGCCGGTCCAAATGCCTGGGCGAGGTGACCCAGGCACATACCGTAACCCTCCGCACCTCGCTCATCGGCCACGCTTTGAAAGGCGCCCACGGCCTGGTGGACTGGTTCCTGGCCCAAACGGACCGCTGCGGTGGGTACACCCGGGCCGTTTTCTCCGGCTTGCCCACCGTGGAGTTGGCGCGGGTGGTGCGGGACGTGGTGATCCCCCGCAACGGTTTATCGGGGGTCTATCATGTGGCCGCGGCCCCGATTTCCAAGTACGACCTGCTCCGGGAAGTGGCCCGGGTCTATGGAAAACGGATCGACATCGTCCCGGATGACCGGCTGGTGATCGACCGTTCCCTCAACGCGGCGCGCTTCCGGGAGGCCACCGGGTATGTGGCGCCGCCATGGCCGGAATTGATCCGATCCATGCATGCGTTCAACAAAGGATGAATTTACGCGATGTTCACTGACAAGGTGCTCATGATCACCGGCGGCACGGGATCCTTCGGCAACGCCGTTTTGAGCCGGTTCCTGGATTCCGGGGTGCGCGAGATCCGCATTTTCAGCCGGGACGAGAAGAAACAGGAGGATATGCGGGTTTCGCGGAACCATTCCAAGCTCCGGTTCTATATCGGCGATGTCCGCCAGCGGGACAGTCTCCACGAGGCCATGCAGGGGGTGGACTACGTGTTTCACGCCGCCGCGTTGAAGCAGGTGCCGTCCTGCGAGTTCTATCCCATGGAGGCGGTGCTCACCAACGTCATCGGCGCCGAGAACGTGATGCAGGCGGCCATCGCCGCCGGTGTGGCGCGGGTGGTGGTGCTCAGCACCGACAAGGCCGTTTATCCCATCAACGCCATGGGATTGACCAAGGCCCTGATGGAGAAACTCATGGTGGCCAAGGCCCGGCTGCGCCCCGACGGGAATACGGTGCTGTGCGCCACCCGCTACGGCAACGTCATGGCCTCGCGGGGATCGGTGATTCCGCTGTTTGTCGGCCAGATTCTTCAAAACAAGCCGTTGACGGTCACCGATCCCGACATGACCCGCTTTCTCATGTCGCTGGACGATTCGGTGGACCTCGTCCTGTACGCCTTTCAACACGGCCGACAGGGCGATATCTTCGTGCAGAAGGCCCCGGCGGCCACCATCGGCGACCTGGCCCGGGCCCTGAAGGAAATTTTCCAAAGCGACCCGCCGATTCGGATCATCGGCACCCGCCACGGCGAGAAGCTTTACGAATCGTTGGTGTCGCGGGAAGAAATGGCCAAGGCCGAAGACCTGGGACGCTACTACCGTCTGCCCATCGACGACCGCGACCTGAACTACAACAAGTATTTCGTCGAGGGGCGGCTCCAGGTGGCGGCGTTCCAGGATTATACCTCCCACAACACCGAACGGCTCAACGTCGATCAGGTCAAGGCCCTGTTGATGAGGCTGGACCTGGTCCGGGAGGCGCTGAATGCTTAAGGTGATGACCATCGTCGGCACCCGCCCGGAAATCATCAAGCTCTGCCGGGTGATTGCCGAACTGGATCGCTACACCCGCCACGTATTGGTGCATACGGGGCAAAACTACGACTACGAGCTCAACGGGATTTTCTTCCAGCAGCTCGGCATCCGGCGGCCCGACCATTTTTTGGAAGCGGCGGGAAAATGCGCCGCCGAGACCATCGGGCGGGTCATCGCCACCGCCGATCGGGTGATGGCCGCCGAGTCGCCCGATGCCCTGCTTCTGCTGGGCGATACCAATTCCTGCCTGTCGGTGATCGCCGCCAAGCGGCGCAAGATCCCGGTGTTCCACATGGAGGCGGGCAATCGCTGCTTCGACCAGCGGGTGCCCGAGGAGATCAACCGGTGCATCGTGGACCACACCAGCGATATTCATCTCACCTATACCGAGCATGCCCGCCGCTACCTGCTGGCGGAAGGCCTGAGGCCGGAAACGGTGATCAAGACCGGATCACCCATGCGTGAGGTGCTGGATTTCTACCGCGGCGACATCGCCGCCTCCGACGTCCTGGATCGCCTCGGGCTCTCGCCGGGCCGGTACCTGGTGGTCAGCGCCCACCGCGAGGAAAACGTGGACGATGTGGACAACTTCAACGACCTGCTGGAGACCCTGGAAGCCTTGAGCCGGCGCTTTGACCTGCCGCTGATCGTCTCCACCCATCCGCGTACCCGCAAACGGTTGGAATCCGGGCCGGCATTGACGGATGAACGGGTGCGGTTCTTAAAACCCCTGGGGTTTTTCGACTACGTTCGACTTCAGCAGCAGGCCCTGTGCACCGTTTCCGACTCGGGAACCGTCACCGAGGAGGCCTCGATTCTCGGCTTTCCCGCCGTGACGATCCGCCAGGCCCACGAGCGGCCCGAGGGAATGGACGAGGCGGCGGTGGTGATGTGCGGCCTCAAGCCCCGCCGGGTGGTTGCGGCGGTGGAACTGGTGACGGCCCAGGCGGCCGCGGGACCGCCGGGGATCCGGGCCGTGGACGACTACGGGCCGGACAATGTATCGCGCAAGGTGGTGCGCATCATCTTGAGCCATGTCGACTACGTGCAGCGCACGGTGTGGTTCAGAAAACAATGATCTTTTCGTGGATCGCATTGGCCGCCGGCCTTGGTGCCGGCGCCGCCGGTGCCTGGGCCGTTTGGCGCTGGGGGGATGAGGCGGGGCTCATCGACGTGCCCAGCGCGCGAAGCTCCCACCGGCGGGCTACCCCCAAGGGGGGCGGCATCGGCATCGCCGCCGGCGTCGGTTTCTGCGCCGCGGCCGTGGGGCTGCCGCTTGCCTTTTGGGGGCCGGTGCTGGGAATCTCGCTGCTGGGGCTGGCCGCCGACCGGTTCGACATCGGCCCCGGTGCCCGGCTGGCGGCGGCCTTCGTGCTGGCGGGAATTCTGCTCCGGGGAATGGATTTTACCGGTTGGGCCGCACCGTCGCTGGTGACGGGTGCCTTCTTGGCGGTGTTTTTCGTGGGCACGGCCAATTTTTTCAACTTCATGGACGGCATCGACGGCATCGCCGGGCTGGCGGGAATCGCCGGTTTCGTGCTCTTGGCCTGGCACGGGATTTTCATCGGCGCAGATCCCGCCTTGACCTGGTTGGCCCTGGGGGCCGCGGTGGCCTGCGGCGGGTTTTTGCCCTTCAACCTGCCCCGGGCGCGGGTCTTCATGGGCGATGTGGGCAGTCTCACCCTCGGGTTTCTCTTCGCCGCCCTGGCGGCGGCCGGGGCGCGGGATTTTTTCGACCTGGTCTGCCGGGGGGCGTTTCTGCTGCCCTTTTACCTCGACGAGTTGACGACCATGATCGTTCGGATCCGCGACGGCGAATCGCTCACCCGGCCCCACCGGCGCCACCTCTACCAGCTGTTGGCCAACGAGATGGGCATCGCCCACTGGAAGGTATCCCTCGGCTATGCCGCGGCCCAGATGGCCGTGGGACTCGGCGTGCTGCGCATGATGGTCAGGGGGCCCTTGGCGGTGACCCTGTTTTTGGTCGCCTGCGGCATCGGTTTTGCGGTGGTCAGTTTTCGGGTCCGCCGGGCGGTGGGGCGCGGCGGTTGATTCACGGCGCGGACCCGCTGTGACCACGGCCCGTCAAATGTCACAATGGCGTATTAGAATTAGTCCAGAAGTGATATACATTAAAGAATAAATATATCCATTTTATGGGAGGATTCATGCAGGTTTCCAAGTGGGGCAACAGCCTGGCCGTGCGCTTGCCCGCCGCGGTGGTGGCGGCGATGGACCTCAAGGAGGGCGACCATGTCGACATCCACGTCGTGGGGACGCGGGCTTTCGAAATTGAAAAGCGTCCCGATGCCAAGGAGCTTCTGGCGCGTTTGAGAAAGTATCGCGGAAGGCTCCCTGAAGGGTTCAAGTTCGACCGGATCGAAGCCCATGAACGAAGGTGAGTTTTTCTTCGACAACGGCCAGCAGGTCGAAGGCTTTTTGACCATTGAAAACCCCTTTATCTGAATGCCCATGAACCGCAACCTGCTGCTCATTATCGCCGGCGACCTGCTGCTGCTCACCGCCTCACTGTACGGGGCGTACCTGGTGCGCTTCGAGTTCCGCATTCCAACTTTTTACATGGACCTGTTCTGGCGCAGCCTGCCTTATGCGGTCTTTGTGAAAATCGGTGCTTTCTATTTTTTCGACCTCTACCGCGGGATGTGGCGCTACACCGGGGTCACCGATCTGGTCAACGTGATCAAGGCCACGGCGGTCAGCTCCCTGGCCTTCGTTTTTATCATCGTTTTTCAGTACCGGTTTGAAGGGTATTCCCGGGCGGTCTTTTTCATCGACGGATGCTTTACTCTCCTGTTCATCGCCGGATTCCGACTGGCGATCCGTTTCGGGTACGAGGCGGCTTCCGGAGGCGGGTATCGCGGCGTGGTCCGCGGCCTCCTGCCGGCGCTGTTGAGGCGCAACGACAAGCGCCGGCTGCTCATCGTGGGCGCCGGCAACTGCGGCGAGAGCATCTGCCGCGAGATTCACAACAACGCCCAGTTGCCCTACGCGGTGGTGGGGTTTCTGGACGATGACCCGGCAAAGATCGGGCGAAAGATCCACGGCGTGCCGATCCTGGGCAAGGTGGCGGACATCCAACGCGTCGTTGAGCGCGCCAGGGCCGAGGAGATCGTCATCGCCATCCCCACGGCCACGGCCGAGCAGATGCGGCTCATCGTGGAACAGTGCAAGGCCACCGGTCTCAAGTTTCGCACCGTGCCGGGGATGGGGGAGCTGATCAACGGGCGGGTGACGTTCTCGGCCATTCGCGAGGTCTCCTACCGCGACCTCCTCGGCCGGGAAGTGGTCCATCTGGATGCGGCCCGGATCGGGGCGTACCTGGCCGGCCGCACCGTGCTGGTGACCGGCGCCGGGGGGTCCATCGGGTCCGAACTCTGCCGGCAGATCTGCCGTTTCGCGCCGGGGCGGCTGCTGCTCTTCGAGCGGGCCGAAAGCCCCCTGTACGACATCGACCTGGAACTCCGCGGGGCTTTTGGGGGCATCGATATCGTACCGGTTCTCGGTGACACCCAGCAGCGGGACGAGGTGGAGCGAATCTTTGTTCGGTATCGGCCCTCGGTGGTGTTCCACGCGGCGGCCTACAAGCATGTGCCCATGTTGGAGCTGCAGCCCTGGAAGGCCATTGCCAACAACATCCTTGGCACCCGCTGCCTGGTGGATGTGGCCGAGGCATTCGGGGTGGAGCGTTTCGTGATGGTTTCCACCGACAAGGCGGTGCGGCCCACCAGCGTGATGGGGGCCTCCAAGCGGGTGGCCGAGATGATCGTCCAGGGGCACAACAAGGCTTGTGAGAAGGCCCCGCGCTTCATGACGGTGCGTTTCGGCAACGTGCTCAACTCGGTGGGCAGCGTGGTGCCGCTGTTCCGGCGCCAGATCGAGCACGGCGGGCCGGTGACGGTGACCCACAAGGAGGTGACCCGTTACTTCATGACCATCCCCGAGGCCTGCCAGCTCATTCTCCAGGCCGGCGCCCTGGAAGACGGCGGTGGAGAGATCTACCTGCTGGACATGGGTACCCCGGTGCGCATCGACGACATGGCCCGGGACCTGATCCGGCTCTACGGCTTCGAGCCGGACAAGGATATCCGCATCGAGTACACCGGGCTGCGGCCGGGGGAAAAGCTGTTCGAGGAGCTGATCACCGAAGGGGAGGGGATCCTGCCCACCAGCCACCAAAAAATCCTGGTGCTCAAGGCGAACTGCGCCAACGGCCGGGTGCCGGAGCAGGCCCTGGCCGAGTTGGCCCGGCTGGCCGAGGCCCAGGACGCGGCGAGCATCAAGGAGGGACTGGCCCAGATTGTGCCTGACTATACGCCGTTTGGGGGAGTGACTAAAATGACTAAAATGACTAAAGTGACTAAAATGACTAAAATGACTAAAATGAGCTAAAGTGAAGGAATTCTGGCAGTTATATAAAAACCGGAGCGCAGCGACACCACAATTTTAGTCACTTTAGTCATTCGTAATTTTAGGCACTTAAAAAAGTGATAAGTGAGCTAAAATGACTAAAATGATTAAAATGACTAAAGTGAACTAAAGTGAACTAAAGTGAAGGAATTCTGGCAGTTATATAAAAACCGGAGCGCAGCGACACCACCATTTTAGTCACTTTAGTCATTCGTAATTTTAGTCACTCAAAAAAGTGACAAGTGAGCTAAAGTGACTAAAGTGAAGGAATCCTGCCAGTTATATAAGAAGCCGGAGCGCAGCGACACCACCACTTTAGTCACTTTAGTCACTCGTAATTTTAGTCACTCAGAAAATTTGTCAAGTTAGATAAATTGAAGGAATACTGTCAGTTAGATAAAAACCGG
>JACDJC010000398.1_pt1 | contig 52990 bp, 47 predicted proteins | sample 7454191 | NCBI WGS metagenome assembly JACDJC01 (sample SAMN14253291, study PRJNA609438) | sludge metagenome | isolation source: sludge after 25d culture with pyrite and EDTA | collected 2018-12-20 | reverse complement strand
TGCTCCGGGCTACGAACCGTCCGATGCGCTGGTGAAGGAGTTGCAGGACTACGTCAAGAAAGCCACCGCGCCGTACAAGTATCCTCGCAAGATCGAGTTCGTCACGGAGCTGCCCAAGACCGTCTCCGGCAAGATCCGGCGCATCGACCTGCGCGACAAGGAGTGGGGCCGCAAATAAAACCGCGGTCCAGCGGGCCGGGGCGGACGTGGGGGCGCCCCGGCCCAGAATCGCCAACGCGCTGACAATTTTTAGATTGTGAGAAAAAAGCGCATTGCAATTCTATTAACGCTCTTAAAGATCAAGGAGAAAAATTATGGCAGAACAGACTCATTCATTCGCAAGTCCTGGACCGGCAGGGCTGGGTGCTCTGGCAGTAGCAACATTTGGTTTCAGTGCTGTTTTTATGGGTAAAGTAAGCCTTGGCGGTCTTCCCCTGCTTGCCGCCTGGCTTGTTGGCGGTGGAATTGTGCAGTACACTACCGCAGTAATAGAACTTAAAGATCATAATATCACCGGCGGGAATGTGTTTCTTTTCTTTTCTGCATTTTTCATGTTTGGCGCGGCTCTGAGTGTTCTTGCCAAATTTTTCATGCTGTATTTTGAAATACCCCACTCAAGCTATGTAGAAGGCTGGTGCTGGCTTGCAGGCGCGGGGTTTCTTACCATTGTTACTCCGGCATACAGCAAAGGCCCAAAACCCTTATTCGGCATTGTTGTTCTCATAGACCTGGCGCTCTGGTTGATAGCAGGACTGGATTTAGGCCTTCTTGGCGCCCAGTTCAAAACTTTGGTTGCAATATTCCTAGGACTTTCAGGTGTACTTGCTATTTATACCGCTGGTGCCGTGGTAAACAATGCAGCTTTCGGCAGAACCGTATTACCCTTGTTTGTTCCTAAGCCATCGGGAGACAAGTAACCCCTGGCAAACACTTCAACGGATGACCAGGAAACTTGTCACGGGCTAGGGAAGATATGCGGAAAGGCGTTTGGGACCTCTTTGGATCTTAATTACCCTTATACAGCCCATGAAAGGGGCGGTTTTATTTGGCATCACTCTTTCGATGACATGGTACCGGTGAAAGATATCGATTCCTGGGGGGATGTTAGTTCCGGACGATAGGGGCATGATCCTTTGCGTTTTGACTTCTACTATGTCAACTTTGGCCACTGGGGGCTCGGCAACCCCCACACGGAGCACGGCATGGCGGATCGACTGATTCTCGGGTAACCCCTGATCTGGAATTTCCGGTGGATCATCCCGCTGTTGTTTAATGAAAGTTTTTTTCACAAATGGTTTTTCTCTCAATAGGACCATAATTCCCATTAAAGCCGCACAAACGGAAAGAGCGGGGGCGCGCGTCTTGCGGCGGGCGCCCTTTCCTTCTTAACAGAGCCAAGGAGGTTTATCGTGTCCCAAGATTCGATCTTGGTGGAAGTCCAGGCCCCTATCGGTATCATCACCCTTAACCGTCCCGAACAGATGAATACCTTTAATGTGCCCTTCGCCCGGATGCTCAACCAAGCCCTGGTCGACTTTGATGCCGACCCGGCGGTGCGCGTGGTGGTGATCCGGGCCGCCGGCAAACATTTTTCCGTCGGCATCGGCTTAGACCAGTTCGAAAACAAGACCCATGAGGAGTACCGGGAGTTCATCCGGCAGATGGATGGCCACAGTCACACCATCGCTCGGATGAAAAAGCCGGTGATCGCCGCGGTGAAGGGGTATGCCATCGCCAACGGGGCCGGTTTGGTCTTCGCCTGCGATTTGGCCGTGGCCGCCGATACCAGCAAGTTCGGCACCACGGCGATCAACGTGGGCCTGATCTGCCTTGGACCGGCCGTTCCCCTGGCCCGGCTGGTGGGCCGCAAGAAGACCCTGGAGATGGTGTTGGGCGGTGAGATGATCGCCGCCACAGAAGCCGAGCGGCTCGGGTTGATCAACAAGGTAGTGCCCGCCGACCAGGTGGAGGCCGAAGCCATGGCCCTGGCCAACAAACTGGCCCAAAAGAGCCCGTTGGCTCTGCAGATCGGCAAGCAGGGGATCTACGCTATGAGCGACCTGCCGTACCACCAGTCTCTGGACTATTTGGGTGAAATGTTCGCGGCCCTCTGCAGCACCGAAGATGCCAAGGAAGGATTGGCCGCCTTCGCCGAGAAGCGTCCGCCCGTGTGGCGTCTGCGGTGATTCACCCGAGCAAGGATGGCAAGGAGGCCCGGTGATCGGAATTTTCGACGAAGGCCGGGCCCCGGTTCAGCTGGAAGCTGGGGCCGGCGTTCAGTTCGATCCCCGGGTCGCCGCCGCCCTGGCGGAGTGGGTTCGAAAGGACCCGGAGGCCGTGTCACCCCTGGATCCCACGGGAGATTACCTCGATCGTTTCCGAACCGAAAGGATTCGTGCCAAGCCCTTTCCGGACAGAGTCGGCCTGTATCCGGCACTGTTCTGAAGACAGCGCTTGACATCCGACGGCAGTCATGGAAAAGTGAAAATCAGCCTACCGGCCGGTCGGTTGATTTTCGAAAAGCGCTCACACGGCCGGTTGGTTTCTGGGGACCGGCGGCGACAGCGCCGCAGCAAAGGATTGGCCATGCCCGCCGTTTCGATGAAGGACACCATTCGCCAGGCCGCCATCGACCTTTTCTATCGTAAAGGGTACTTCGCCGCCAGCATCAGTGAAATTGCCGCGGCCAGCGGCATTCGCAAGGCGAGCCTCTACCACCACTACGAGAGCAAGGAAGCCCTGTTGTTCGCCATCCTCAAGGAGACGATGGACGATCTCATGGCCCACCTGGAGGCGTGCCTGAAGGGTATCGAGGAAATCGAGGCCCGGATGCGGGCCGCCGTGCGGGGGCATGTGCAGTTTCATCTGCGCCGACAGAAGGAAAATTTCATTGCCAACAGTGAATTGAGGGGGCTCACCGAGGCCCATTATCAAGCGGTGGTCCATCGCCGGGATGCCTATGAGCGGGTGTTTCAGGAAATCATCGGGACCGGCCGCCGGCAGGGGGTGTTCGCGCCGGGGGATGACAAGATTCTCTCCTACGCCATCTTGACGCTCTGCACGGCCGGGGCTTCCTGGTTCAAACCCGACGGCCGGCTTTCGGTGGACGAGATCGCCGAGATCTATGAAAACTTTATCATCAGCGGCCTGAAGCGGGCCGAGGGGATAACGGGGGCTGTGATCGCCGACGTTTCCGCCTCGGCGGTTCGGGCCTGAGACGGAGCTGTGAATCACCCAGAATCAGGCCGTCCGGCAAGGCATGGCCGGCGCCCGCAACAAGGGCCGGCGCCCCAGGCGCCCCAGGCAATACGGCTCAACAAAGGAGGTCGGGGGTGGATTTCGATCTGACCAAGGAACAGGAAATGATCCGCCGCGAGGTGCGCAAGTTCGCCCAGAGCGAGATTGCACCGGTGGCCCGCGAACTGGACGACAACGAGACGTTTTCTCCGGAACTGACCCGCAAGATGGGTGAGATCGGGCTCTTCGGCATGTTTGTCGACGAAGCCTACGGCGGGCAGGGCATGGACTATGTCTCCTACATCATCGCCGTGGAGGAGATCGCCCGGGTGGATGGTTCCCAGGCGGCCACCATCGCCGCGGGCAATTCGTTGGGCGTCGGTCCGATCTATTACTTCGGCAGCGAGGCGCAGAAACGTCGCTATCTGCCCAAGTTGTGCACCGGTGAGGCCCTGTGGGGCTTCGGGCTCACCGAACCCACGGCCGGTTCCGACGCCGGTGGCAGCAAGACCACCGCGGTGCGCGACGGCAACCAATGGGTGATCAACGGCTCGAAAATTTTCATCACCAACGGTGCCTGCGAGTTGTCGCTGGGGGTGACGGTCCAGGCGGTGACCGGCACCATGCCCAACGGCAAGCCCCAGTACACCTGTTTTATCGTGGAGCACGGCACTCCCGGATTCAAGGCCCAGGCGATGCACGGCAAGATGATGTGGCGCAGTTCCAACACCAGCGAGCTGTACTTCGACGATGTCCGTGTGCCGGAAGAAAACATTCTGGGAAAGATCGGCGACGGATTCAAACAGATGCTCAAGACCCTGGATGGCGGCCGCTTGTCCATCGGCGCCATGGGGCTCGGCGGCGCCCAGGGGGCCTACGAGAAGGCGCTGCGGTACGCCCAGGAGCGGGAACAGTTCGGTCAGCCCATCAGCAAGTTCCAGGCGGTGGCCTTCAAGCTGGCCGATTGCGCCATGGAGATCGAATGCGGTCGCAACCTGCTCTACAAGGCCTGCTGGCTGCGGGACCACAAGCGTCCCTTCGAACTCCAGGCGGCCATGGGCAAGCTGTACTGCAGCGAACTGATGGGCCGGGTGGTCAACCACGCGGTCCAGATCCACGGTGGCTACGGTTTGATGAAGGACTATGACGTGGAACGCTTCTACCGCGATCAGAAACTGCTGGATATCGGCGAAGGCACCAGTGAAGTCCAGCGGATCGTCATATCGCGGCATATCGGCTGCTGAAGGCACCGGAAAGGAGACAGGCCGATGAGCGAACCGATTCTGAAGACCGAGATGATCGATCAGGTGGCGGTGTGGACCCTCAACCGGCCGGAGGTGATGAACGCCTTCAACTTCGAGCTGCTCCATGCCTTGAAAGCGGCGGTGGATGCGGCGCGCTTCGATTCCCGGGTGCGGGCCATCATCATCACCGGCGCCGGACGGGCCTTCTGCGCCGGAGCTGACCTCAAGGAGCGGGCCACCCTGGCGCCGGAGCAGGTGAAAACTTTCATTTACACCATCCGCAATCTCTTCACCGACATCGAGCTGCTGCCCCAGCCCGTCATCGCCGGCGTCAACGGCGTGGCCCTGGGCGGGGGAACCGAGTTGGCCCTGGCCGCCGATATCCGTATCGCGGCCGATACGGCCACCATGGGGTTGACCGAAACCCGGCTGGCCATCATTCCCGGCGCCGGTGGTACCCAGCGCCTGCCGCGCCTGGTGGGCAAGGGCAAGGCCAAGGAGCTGATCTTCAGCGGTCGACGCATTGCCGCCGACGAGGCCCTGGCCATCGGGTTGGTGAACCAAATCTGTCTGGCCGGAGACCTGTTGGGGGTATGCCAATCCATGGCCGCTCAGATCTGCGAGGGCGGCCCCATCGCCCTGGCCCAGGCCAAGTACGCCATCAACCACGGTCTTGAAACCGATCTGCACACCGGCCTGGCCATCGAATCGGCCGCCTACTGGCACACCATCGGCACCGAAGACCGGCTTGAAGGCCTGGCGGCCTTCAAGGAGAAGCGCAAGCCGGTGTACAAGGGGAAATGAAAGAGGTTACGAGTTACAAGTGAGCTAAAGTGACTAAAGTGGCGGATGCGCCGGCGCGCGGGTTCAAATAACGACGGAGCGAAGCGACTCAACAATTTTAGTCACTTTAGTCACTTGAAACTTTAGTCACTGTTTCCAAGGAGGTTTCCCATGACCGAATACGACTACTGGAAAATTTTTCCACGTATGCCGCGTAAAGTGAGCATCGGTGACATCACGGTGCGGGACGGGTTTCAGCACCTGGAGAAATTCATCTCCACCCGCGCCAAGATCTTTTACGCCCAGGAGATGATTTATGCCGGTTGCCGGGACATCGAGGTGACCAACCTGGGCAACGCCTACCTGATGCCGCAGTTTGCCGATGCCGAGGAGGTTCTGCGCGCCCTGCGCTCCGATCGCTTCAAGAATTCCTGCGCCAAGCGTGGTGTCAATTATGACGAGATCTGTATCACGGTGGTCACCATCCGGGAAGGGGCCGTGGATCGGGCCATCGCCCTGAAACAGCAGGGGATCGGTCCGGACCGTTGCCTGATGATGGTCTCCACCGAGGAGGAACACCACTTCGCCAACTCCGGCACTACCTTGCCCGACTACTGGCGCGAGGCCGAGCGCTGCTGTCGCAAGTGCAGCGACGCCGGGCTGAAGATGTGCGGCACGGTGAGCACCATCTGGGGCAGCCCCATCGCCGGGGCCACCGACCTGAAGGACGCGGTGGAGTTCACCAAGCGCTGGCTGGAGATCGGTGCCACCGACATCGAGCACGCCGATCACGACGGCAGTGCCTCGGCCCCGGAAGTCTACCGTTACTTTTCCATGATTCTGGACGCCATCCCCGACACCGACCTGCACATCGTCCATCTGCACGAGACCAAACGGGTGGCCAGCGCTTCGGTGCTGGCGGCTCTGCAAGCCGGGATCACCCATTTTGAAGCCACCTTGGGCGGTCTGGGCGGCCAGCCGGCCAACTTTCTGGACGATTGCCCGGTACCCGGTACCGGCGAGTACTACTACAAGGACCCGCGCTACGTGGGACTTGTATGTTTGGAGGACTTGCTGGTACAGATCGACGAGATGGGCATCGACCACGGTTACGACGTGGACCGGGTCCTGTGGCTTGGCCGGCAGTTGGAGCGGACCGCCGGCAAGCGGCTCCGTTCGGAGGCCGTGATCAACGGGCGCACCCTCAAGGGGGGGCACATGGAATTCGCCCGGCCGGGGCTCCAAAAGGTCAAAGCCAAGCTGGGGGAAACGCCGGGGCAGAAGCTGCCGGCAGACTGGAAAGCGGAAGCGCAACTACCGGAGCGCTATCGTCCCTAATCCGTTTCCGGCGATAGGACATCAATCCAAAGGGATTCCGACGAGGGGGGCAAATGGCCAACGAAGAGACACCCAAACCCTATATCAATGTCGATTTTTTCGAAGATCTGACCGGAGAGATCCCCGCGGCGGCAACGGTGGGCGGGCCGGTGGACGTGGGCCGGCGGATCCGCCTGCTGCGGGAGGAGAAAAAGTTGAGTCTGGAGACCTTGTCCCGGATGACCGGTTTCGAGGTGGACCTGTTGGAGGAGATCGAAAACGGACAGGCGCAGCCCCAGCTCGGGACCCTGATGCGTCTGTCCAAGGCGCTGGAAGGGGCTTTCGGGCGCCTGGTGTCCGGAGTGGGGGACCGGCTGTATGCCATCACCCGCAAGGCGGACCGGAAGGTGATCAGCCGCAGCACCACCGGCAAGGGAACCCGCCAAGCCTATACCTACATGAGCCTGGCCCCCGAGGTCAAAGGACGGCACATGGAGGCGCTGATGGTGGAGCTGGAATCGGACCCGGACCAGAATGAGTCGGTGCACGAGGGGGAAGAATTCATCTTCGTGCTCGAAGGTGAGGTGATGCTCAAGATCGGTAGCGAGCGCTTCGACCTGAATCCGGGGGACAGCGCCTATTATTTGTCCACCACCCCGCACCTGATCACGGCGGCTCACGACAAGGCGGTGATTTTGGCGGTGATTTACAATGATTGAATCATTGCGGGGTGTTAGTTAAGAATAACCGATGTGCCGTGAAGATCGACGGGTTGCAACCGGAGAGCGGCTCCTGGCCCCAAGACCCGTCACCCATCGTGCACCAGCAACGGGAGAAAGGACGGAAAGATGACGGACGTGCCGCGACGGATCGACGACCTCGATCATGATGACATCCTGAAGTTGATCGTCGATTTTTTCCATCGCATCCTTTTGCACTATGGCTTGTGGTACGGCGAAGTGCGCCACCAGATGGGAGAAGAGCGCAGCCTGGCGGCTCTGAAGGCCGCGTCGGCCCGCAGTGCCGGCATTCAGTCGAAGCGCCTGGCCGAAATATTCGGTATTGAAATGCAAGACGGGTTGCCCGCTGCTTTGCGCCGCATGTCCAGCGACGAGCTCCGGGCGCTGCTCAAGGCGGTGTCGGTGAATTGGTTGGCCAACGACGGCGTCTGGTTCCAGGCGGTGGAATTCGCCAGCGGAATGAACAACGCCAAACGCTGCAACGATTCCTGTTGGTCCCATTTTTCACCGCTGGAAGCGTGGTCGATCCGCCAGTTTCTCGGGCTCGGCGATCAGCCCGGGCTCGAGGGGCTCAAGCGGGCTCTCGGCTTCAGACTCTATGCGGCCATCAACGTTCAGTCCATTATCGACGAGGGGCCGGATTCTTTTCTGTTTCAGATGAACGATTGCCGGGTTCAGTCCGCCCGCAAGCGTAAGGGCCTGGACGATTACCCGTGCAAGTCGGCGGGGTTGGTGGAGTACGGCGAGTTCGCCCGGGCCATCGACAAGCGCATCGTCACCGAGTGTGTCGGTTGCCCCCCGGATCCGCATCCGGACGAATGGTTCTGTGCCTGGCGGTTCCGGCTCCCCGGGGACTAATCGGTGGGGGTGTCCAGCCCAGAGGGTTGACAGGCCTAGGGGATTGTCTTAGCTAGACGGGATTTGGATCTATAACCGTCAGGAGGACAATCATGGAGGATCCCGCGTTCATACGCCCGGACCGCTCTCGCGTTCTGCCTTGGTTGTGGTTGATGACCATCGTGATGTTGATCGCCAGCGCGTATCTGGCGGACCGGAGGCTGAGGTCGCCGGAGACGGTGGCTTCCGCAACTCAGCAGACCCAGCAGGCAAAGAGCCCCACCGCCGTCAAACCGCTTGGTGTGGCGCCGTCCCCGTCAGAGGCCCATGCCGGAGTGCGTCCCATTCCGGTGGTTCGCAGCGATGCGAGCTATATGCGCCAAGTCCGCCAGACCCATCACCTCTACCGCCCCATCATCGACCGTGTCGCCAAGCGTTACAAAGTGGATCCCGCCTTGGTCAAAGCCATCATCATGGCCGAATCGGGCTATGACCCCAAGGCGGTTTCCCATCGGGGCGCTCTGGGGCTGATGCAGATCATGCCCCGCACGGCAAGGGCTCTCGGTGTCGCCAACAGCTTCGATCCCGAGCGCAACATCACGGCGGGTGTACGGTATTTTCGCCAGTTGATGGATACCGTGGCCCAGGACCCCGCTCTGGCGCTGGCCGCCTACAATGCCGGGCCTGAAAAAGTGCGCAAATACAACGGGGTGCCGCCCTACAAGGCCACCCGACGCTACATCAAGAAAGTGATGGCGTATTACCTCTGTTACCGGGACATCAGTCGGCAGGAGAGTTCCCTTCTCGATCAGGGATAGCCGACGATTCACTTCCCGCCTGTGTCCTTTCGCAATGGCGCCGGAAAGCGGTTGGCGTCGATATGCACCAAGAGGCGTCCCTCCGCACGGCTCAAACCGACATCGGCCTTGCGGCCGCCGGCCAATTCGGGCCAGCGACTGCGCATTAGGCTGAAATCCAGCGTTTCCAAAGCTTGCTGCAGAAGGTCCACCTGCCGCTCCAAAGCGCGGTCCGGGGTTTTTGAACGGAGGCATCGGGCAAGGATTTTTTCGTACCGTCGACGCGTCGCGGTCTGGATGCAGTGCCGCGAAACATCCAAGTCGATGCGCTCCGTTGATGGCGCTTCGATCCCCTCAACTTTTTTACTAGCGATTTTCATTGACAGCTTCCAGCATAGTCACTACTAATGGCGCCGTTTGAGACCGTGGCAGCACCTAAAATCAATAATAAGGGAGGGTTCCGGCATGTACGTTCCCAGATACATGTTTTTCACCAAGGGCGTCGGGGTGGCCAAGGAGAAGCTGGCCTCTTTTGAAAACGCCCTGCGCAATGCCCGGATTGCACACCTGAATCTGGTCACCGTGTCGTCCATTTTTCCGCCCCATTGCAATATCATCGACATCGATACCGGTCTCAAGCGGCTGGAACCCGGCGAGATCACCCATTGCGTGATGGCCCGCGAAGAGAGCCGGGAACCGGGGCGCCGTCTGGTGGCGGCCATCGGTTTGGCCCTGCCGTCGGAAAAGGGGATGTACGGCTACCTTTCCGAGCACCACGGTTTCGGCGAGACCGAGTCGGAGGCCGGCGACTACGCCGAGGACTTGGCCGCCAGTATGCTGGCCAACACCCTGGGTATCGAATTCGACGCCAACAAAGACTACGACGAACGGCGCGAAGTGTACACCATGTCCGGCAAGATCGTCGATTCCCAGAATATGGCCGCCGCCGCCCTGGGGGCTGAGGGTAACTTCTGGACTACGGTATTGGCCGCTGCCATCTTCGTCAAGTAAGTTGTCCATGACCGGCCCGCCGCTTTTCGCCCCCAGCGAGATCGACAATTCGCCGCTGGAAAAGGCCCAGGTGGTCTTCCTGCCGTTTTGCTACGAGCAGGGGGCTTCTTTCGGCACCGGCAGCATCGAAGGGCCGCTGCACCTGTTGGCGGCCTCCGACGCCCTGGAGCGAATCGACGAGGAAACCCTTCGCGACTGGACCCGTCTGCCCATCCACACCGCCGCACCGCTGTGGCCCACCGGCACTCCGGAGAAGGCCGTCGCCGAGATGAAAGCGGCAACGGCGGCCGTCCTGGATGCCGGGCGCTTTCCACTGATCCTGGGTGGCGACCACGCTGTCACCATCGGCCCGGCGCTGGCGGTGGCCGAGCGGTTTGACGACGCCTGCGTGCTGCAGATCGACGCCCATCTGGACTTGCGCGATGAATGGAACGGCAGTCGCTACAACCACGCCTGCGTGATGCGCCGGGTGGCCGACGAGGCCCGTTTGCCCTTCGTGCAGGTGGGGATCCGCAGTTTTTCCGCCGAAGAGCATCAGTATGTGACCGAACACGCGCTTCGGCCGTTCTACGCCCACCGCATCGACCAGGCGGACAACGGTTGGATCGCGGATGTGGTTTCCCGCCTTGGGCCACGCGTCTACATCACCATTGATCTCGACGGCCTCGATCCATCCGTGATCCCCGGTACCGGCACCCCCGAACCGGGGGGGCTGCGCTATCGACAACTGCTTGCCCTCTTGGCCGCCGTGGGCGCCCGGCGCCGGGTGATTGGCGCCGACATCAACGAGCTGGTGAAGATCCCCGGCACCCAGGTTTCCGAGTTCACCGCCGCCCGCATCGCCGCCAAAATCCTGGTCCACTGCGTCATGGTCGCCCACCGCTGAGCGGTCCTGCCTTTGCGGTCCGTCGATACGGCCCGACATCTGTTTGTTGCCGGCCCTTCCGAAAGCACGGATCAATACTTCGCCGATATTCACACATTCGAGCCATGCCATCGTGCTTCCACTGATGGCCGCCGCGAACGTGAATAGCGCCTATTGCCGTCATTCCGGACGCAGTGAGGATTATTACGCCTTCAGGAGATCCCTTCTCGCTCACTCCGCGGGATGACAAAGGGGGGGGCGCCGTCACCTGCTTGAGCAAACCGGACACGACTTTGGCCGGCGGCAGCGCTGAAATAGAATTAACGGCATATTTCTTGCTTAAATTATCGCAAAAAAAATCAAACGAGGTTTTCAATGGTTTCCAAGACCGGCATGACAATTTCAGATTACTTCCAACTGGCGAATATTAAATCTGATTTGAAATCGTTAGGATCCGTGCCGCCCTCACGGCCAAAAAACGGAAGGGACACTTTTCGTCAGATCATGGCCCGCAGCGGCAATAAATTCCGGCCTTCATCCGGCAAATTCGACCCACCCGACGCCGATTCAAACCCCACCGGTATGCGCTTGTCAGATTATTTCAGGCATCACCTACCGCCAAGGGCGGTTGGTTTTTCCCCTTCGGATACCAAGGTCAAGGTCGATGCACATGAAGGGGAAGGTCGCTATTGGGGCGCATCTGAAGTTGCGCCTGAATTCTCGGCCGATCCTCTCCGAATCTCTTCCCGAGGCGTTACCTCCGCCGCGACCAGGGGCCGAATCGAGGCTAGCATCAAAAAAGCCGCCGATAAGTATGGCCTCTCCCCAGCCCTGATCCAGAGCGTGATCAAGGCTGAATCCAACTTTCAGGTCGATGCCGTATCCAGCGCCGGCGCCCAAGGGTTGATGCAACTCATGCCGGCGACGGCCAAAGAACTGGGAGTGGTCGATGTTTTTGACATCGACGCCAATGTCGATGGCGGCACGCGGTATTTAAAACAGATGCTGGATCAGTTCGGCGGCGATATCAAACTGGCCCTGGCTGCGTACAATGCCGGCCCTGGAACGGTCCAACGTTACGGGCAGATCCCCCCTTATCGAGAAACCCGAAACTATATCGACCGGGTAATGCGGTTTGCGGAAATTCCTTCATAATTCCACGCGCCAAGAATCCCTGAAATTTCCAAAGCCGCCGTCACCTGCTTGAGCAAACCGGGCACGACTTTGGCCGGCGGCAGTGCTGAAGGGTGACAACGCTGGTATTTCTCCCGTGTCGGCCGCCGACGAGGAAGTGGTGCCGGGGGGATGTATCCGGTTTGCGTAGAGGCGAGGCGGGGCAGGGGCCGGATCGCGGCCCCGTTCCAGCGGGGGGGGGGATGACCGTTGCTAAAATTGCAGCAACAGGTTTTACGCCTTGGACAGCAGATAGTGGAATGCCAAGGCGGCGCCGGCGGCAATGGTCACCAGGAGGCTGTAGGCAAAGGAACGGTCTTTTTTGGGGTTTTTGTTCCGGTTTCTACGTACAACCAAGGCCATTCTGGCCGGATTCTGATCATACGCGCTGGCGTAAGTCGAGTGCATGGATTCTCCTTATTTTAAACGAGAACGGTTTCTCTTTTTTGCTGAAGGAGCTTTCAACACTCGTGCCATGTTTTTACGTTGGGGACGAATTACGGTTAACATCTTGAAATAAGAATAAAAAATATTTTACTGAACTAAAAGTCTTTTTTGGAGAAGATGAATATCCGTTGAGAAGTACGTCATATTTGACATGTTTTGAACTTAAATGAGAATAACATACCGAATTTATATGAAAAAGAAAGATATGCCAATTATGGCGCATATTGTGCTGAAAATGGCATAAATATTGAGATATCAATAAGTTGAATCTTTTTTAGGAACCGAAGGCTCATTTAAAAATACGGGCAGCCCTACTGGATGCCGTATATTTTCATCTTTCGTTGCAAGGTCCGCAAGCCGATCTTTAGCACTTTTGCCGCACGAGTGCGGTTCCAGCGGCACTCGGCCAGGGCCGCGGTGATGCGACGTTTTTCGAACTCCGCCACGGCCTCGGCCAGGGGGAGCGCCGAGTCGGTTTCGTCCTGAGGGCTTTCGGGGGTGGCGGACGCCAACGGTTCCCCTCCGGTGAGATCGAGTCGCTTGAGCGTGACGAACCGGTAGAGCACGTTTTGCAGCTCCCGCACGTTTCCGGGCCAGGTGTGCGCCATCAGGGTATCCAGAATGGCACCGGTGATCCTGGGGCGCATCTTGCGGTCGTAGGCTTTCAGGAAGTGCTCCACCAGCAGCGGGATGTCCTCTTTGCGTTTTCTCAGCGGCGGCAGGTGGATCGGGATGACGTGAACGCGGTAGAAGAAATCGCTCCGCATCTCCCCGGATTTGACCCGTTCGGTAAGGTTCCGGCTGGTGGCCGCGATGATCCGGAAGTCCGGGTACCGCACCTCGCTGCCGCCCACCGGCATGTATCCGCCCCCTTCGATGGCACGAAGCAGCTTGACTTGCAGGTCCGTTCGGATCTCCCCGATCTCGTCCAGAAACAGGCACCCGCCGTCGGCTTTGTCCAGGAGCCCTTTCTTGTCGGTGCTGGCGCCGGTAAAAGCCCCCTTCTTGTGGCCGAAAAACTCGCTCTCCATCAGATGTTCGGGGATGGCACCACAGTTGATGGCGACAAAGTTTCGTTCCTGCCGCGAACTCATGGCGTGAATGGTCCGGGCCGCCAGCTCCTTTCCGGTTCCCGACTCGCCGTAGAGGATGATGTTGTTATCCGAGGCGGCGGCCATGAGCATCAGCTCGTAGACCTCCTGCATGGCCGGGCTCTTTCCCACGAGATCACCGAAGCGGTGGCGCTCTTCGATGCTGGTGCGCAACCGGATGTTTTCCTCCCGCAGGTGGGCCTCGCTCACCCGCAGGTCCTCCTCCATCCGTTTGCGCTCGTCGATGTCGGAGATCATGGCCTGGCAGTAAACCGAACCGTCGGAGAGGGTCACCGGGACGTTGATGCTGTAGTACCATCGGTTGTCACGGGGATTTTTCATTTCGAAGCGTACCCGCTTTCCCTCGAAGACCTGCTCGGCCACGCACCAGAGGCAGGGCGACTTTCGATGGTGCAGGGCCTCGTAACAGATGTGGCCCGTGACGTCTTGACCGATGATCCGGATGAGATTTTCGTTCAGAAAGCGCAGCCGGTAGTTTCGGTCGATGAAATAGATCCGCCCCTCGTATCCCTCCAGGATCGCGCTGTAGAGGGCTTCCCGGTCCCGAAGTTCCTGTTCGGTTTCCTTCAGGGAGGTGATGTCGATGATCGAGGCGATGCAGCGGCCCGGCTCGGAGAGCGCGCCCACCTTGATAAAAATGGTCTTGACGCCCCCGTTGCGGTCCAGGATGCGGCACTCGTACTCATCGGGGGCTTGGCCGCCCTTGGCGCGGCGGGCGAAGTGGTATCGGGTGACGGTGGCGCGGTCTTCCGGATGTACGAAATCGGTCCACTTCATCCGGTTCTCGATTTCAGTGCCGCTATACCCGGTAAACTCTTCGAACTTGGGGTTGGCCATGGAGATGGTGAAGTCCCGGTCGACGATGATCGACGGGGCGCCGGAGTGGCGGAAGATGGCCCGGTACCGGTTTTCGGCGGTGGATAGATCGGCGGTGCGGGACGCCACCTGGTGCTCCAGATGCCACTGGTATTCCTCGAGTTGCTCTTCGGTCTCCCTTTCATGGGTGACGTTTCGGACGATGGCGATGGCTTCATCTTCGGTGCTTTTGACGATGGGCGATTCGTAGTGCCGCGGGACACCCTCAACGGAGAGGGTGTACTGGATCTGCTGCAGCCGTCCACTAGAAAAGGCTTTTTCAAGACCATCGATAAACGCCGCGGCCGCCGTGCCGGGCAGCACGTCCTCAATCTTTTGTCCCCGGTATGCGTCGGCGGGACGAAACAAATCCTGAACGTTGCCTTCGAAACTGCGAAATACATGATCTCTGCCGATGCGGATGATCAGGTCTGGAATCGCATCGACGACGGCCCGAAAAGAAGCCTGCTCGGACTCGAACAACCGGGATGTCATGGGGCCTCCCGCTAGGTGTGGTGATCGCGAATGGATCAGTCTCTCGTTTTGGTAAAATCGGATCTTATCAAAAAAAACGAGTGGATGACATGATTTGCGCGGTATGTCAATATTGGCACAGCTTTACAGGCGTTTAGAAATAAGAGGCCTTTCGCTGTCCTCGCCGTCTGTGAGATGGGTGTTTGCGGGCATCCAGCGGTTCAGGTGGGAGTCGTTCTGGACGCAGCGCATGTTGGCGGCGCTGTAAAACTGCCTCAAAGGAGGCAAACGAATGCCTTCTTCGCCGCGCAAGGGCTTTTTACCATGGTCGAAAGCCCGTGCTCTGGCAAACCGACCACGATGTTGAGACCACAAACGGGAGAGCCGTATGCGGGAGAGCCGCATTCAATGTGTGTCTTGGTGCTGTCGGCCCCCGCATGATCAATTCGGGGACGGTACGCTTATTTTACAGCTCATCCACCCACCGCCAGCGCCAGGCTTTCCCATCCCACTGGCGCCGGAGGTTGTCTTGGTCATGGGTGAAGGACAGGGCGGCATGGAGGGTTGGGGCATCGTAGCGGCAGCGGGTGGCCAGGCGTTGGCTCAAGGCATCCAGGGATGAGGTTGAATTGAATTGCGCGGCATCGCCCGGATCTGTTTCCAGCAGCTCGCCCATCATCAGATCATAGAGCAGCACGGTGCGCTCCAGGTTGATGATGGTGTCGGCCTCGTCGGCACTGGCCTCGCCGGTGCCCATGCGTCGCTGGATATCGCCGAGGTAGGTATCGAAGCGCTGTTTCCAGCCGCCGGCGATCTCGTCCAGGCGGGCCGCCGGAACGGTGGCGGTTTCCACGATGGCCCGGTTGGCGTGGTACTGGCGCCAGTCGTCGGTGAGGATCTTGATGCCGTACTCGGCGGCCCGCTCCCGGACCCGGGTGCCGGGGAAGGGAGCCAGGAGGTGGAAACCATAGGAGACGCCCATGGTTTCGAGACGCTTGCCGAAGGCCAGGGTCCGTTCGATGGTCTCCGGCGTCTCTCCGGGAAGTCCGAGAATGAAGCTGCCATGGGGCATCAGGCCCGCTTCGTTGCACATGGCCACTGCCGTTTCCACCTGGGCCAGGGTGATCCCCTTGCGGATGGTCTTGAGAATGTCGGGATCGCCGGACTCGATGCCGAAGCTCACCGCCTGGCAACCGGCCTGCCGCATTTTTTTCAGAAGCGCCACCGAAACGGTATCCACCCTGGCAAACGAGGTCCAGCGCACCTGCAGCCCGCGATGGAGGATTTCGTCGCAGACCGCCAGGCAGTGGCTGGTGCTGGCAGTGAACAGATCGTCGGCCAGGTTGACCTGATGGAAGCCGTAGTCGGCGATCTGCGCCAGTTCATCCACCACCCGCCCCGGGTTGCGGTAGCGCACCCGGGCGCCCACCATTTTGCGGCCCACGCAAAAGATGCAACCGTGGGGGCAGCCGCGGCTGGTGGTCATGCTGATGGGCATGTGCAGGGCCCGGTAACGGCCCAGGGGCAGCAGGTGGCGGGCCGGGGGGGCCAAGGCATCCAAATCGCTCTGGAGCACCGGCCAACCGTTGTCGATGATGGCTTCATCACGACGAGAGACGATACCCGGCACCTGCGATCCGTCGCTTCCCTCCGCCAGCGCCCGGGCCAAGCGGACGATGGTGGTTTCCCCTTCGCCCCGGGCCACCATGTCCACCGCCGGATATCGTTTCAACGTTTCCTCGGCCCAGAAGGTCACATGGGGGCCGCCGATCACCGTCGGCACTTCCGGGGCCAGCGCCTTGATGTCCCCCAGCACGCCCACGGCATGGTCGAAGGTCATGGTCACGGCCGTGGCGCCCACCAGCCGGGGCTGGACGGCGTCGAGGATCTGTTGCAGGCGTTCGGGGTGATATGCTTCCACCACCAGGTCGAGAATCCGGACCTCGCATCCGGCCGCTTCCAGGGCGCCGGCCAGAAATGCCAGTCCCAGGGGCGGCGAGGGGGTTTCATCGATGGGATAGAAGGGGTTGATCAGCAGGACGGGGAAGGGGTGTTTCACGTTGCGGGTTCCAATCGGGAGAAATGGCTAAAATGTAGAATGACTAAAATGATTAGAATGACTAAAATTAAAAAAGATAGAACGACTAAAATACGGGTGTCGCCGCGCGCCGGGATTTCGGATCCGTTCGATCCGTCCGATCGGCAGCTCGGCGGTTTTGCCAAGGCCAAGCAAAACGGCCCGGGAATACTCCCGGGCCGTTTCCATGGTGCGATCGTCGGTTCTAGAACAGCCCGCTCACCTTGCCGGTGGCCGGATCGACGTCGATCCGACGGAAGGCCGGGTTGGAGCTGGTGCCCGGCATCAGGCTGATGGCGCCGGCGCAGGGGCAGAGGAACTTGGCGCCCGAGTAGATGAGCACGTCGCGGATGGGCAGACGCCAGCCCTTGGGCACGCCCTTGAGGACCGGGTCGTGGGTCAGGGACAGGTGGGTCTTGACCATCATGGTGGCGAAATCGGCGTACTTGGGATCGTCTTCGAGCATCTTGGCCTTGGCGGCGGCATCCGGTGCCCAGTCGACCCCGTCGGCGCCGTAGACCTCTTTGGCGATGCGGTCCACGCGGTCGCGCAGCTTCATCTCCAACGGATAGAGGAAGTCGAAGTCATTGGTGTCGTTGCAGGCCTCGATGACGGCATCGGCCAGTTCAAGCGCGCCTTCGCCACCCTTGAGCCAGTGGTTGGACTCGGCGCAGCGGGCGCCGGCGGCCTCGGCGGCCTTCTTGACCAGGGCCACTTCAGCGTCGGTGTCGGTGTAGAAGCGGTTGATGCACACCACCGGATTGATCCCGGACTTGCGGATCACGCCGATCATGTGGACCATGTTCTCGCAGCCCTTTTCCACCAGGGGCAGGTTTTCCTTCTTGTACTCTTCCGGCAGGTCCTTGCCGGCCACGACCTTGGGGCCGCCGCCGTGCATCTTCAGGGCGCGGATGGTGGAGGTGAGCACCGAGACGTGGGGTTTGAGGCCGGAGAAGCGGCATTTGACGTTCCAGAATTTCTCGAAACCGATATCGGCGGCGAAGCCGGACTCGGTGACGTGGTAGTCGAAGAGCTTCAGGCCCACGCGGTCGGCGATGATGGAGCTCTGACCCACGGCGATGTTGGCAAACGGGCCGGCATGCACCATGCAGGGGTTGTATTCGGCGGTGCACAGCAGGGTCGGGTTGATGGTGTTGCGCATGAAGGCCGCCATGGCGTTGCCGACTTCCAGGTCGCGGCAAGTCACCGGTTTGCCGCTCTTGTCGAAGGCCACGGTGATGTTGTTGATCCGTTCCTTCAGGTCGGCCAGGTCGGTGGCCACGGCCAGAATGGCCATGAGCTCGGAGCCCACGGCGATGCCGAACTTGCTCTGCATGGTGAAGCCGTCGAAACGGCCGCCGAGGCCGATGACGATGTTGCGCAGGGCCTGGGCGCAGAAGTCGATGATCCAGCCCATTTCCACGCGGGTCGGATCGATGTCCAGACGGCGCATCTTGGTCAACCGGGCGAGCTGCTCGTCGTTGTAGTTGCGCTCGTGCTGCATGCGGGCGGTCAAGGCCACCATGGCCAGGTTATGGGCGTTCATGATGTCGTTGATGTCGCCGGTGAGCCCCAGGGAGAACTCGGTCATGGGGATCAGCAGTGAGTTGCCGCCGCCGGCCGCGGTTCCCTTGACGTTCATGGTGGGGCCGCCCGAGGGCTGACGCAGGCAACCGCCCACGTTGACACCGCGTTTGCCCAGGCCTTCCATCAGGCCGCAGGAGGTGGTGCTTTTGCCTTCGCCCAGCGGGGTGGGCGTGATGGCGGTTACCTCGATGTACTTGCCGTCCGGTCTGTCTTTGAGCCGCTTGATGATTTTGAGAAAATCCAGTTTGGCCAGCCGTCCCATCGGGAGCATTTCGTCGCTTTCAAGGCCCAGCTTTTCACGCCACTCGTCCGGTGTCGGCATGTTTTTCTCGGCTTCTTCCGAGATCTGCCAGTCGGCCATCTTCGTCGCATCGTACGCCATCTTCCATCCTCCTTTTGCTTGTTTAAGTCAGTGGTTCCTTGAACTGTCGGGGCGCAATAATTTCCACACCTTCACCGGAGAACCGGTGAACCGATGGGTAATTAACGTCCGGGCAGGTTCCAAGCGGTTGATAAAAATAGGAATTCGGCTATAGCACGGCCGTGCTCATTTTTCAAGCGATATCTCATTACGGGGTCGTCGGGGCCGGCTCAGACCTGCTGCTGGCAGAGGCGGTGATAAAAACCGCCTTGGGCGAGCAACTGTTCATGAGTGCCCTGTTCCACGATGCGGCCGTGATTCAGCACAGCGATGCGGTGGGCACTGCGCGCCGTGGATAACCGGTGGGCGATGAGAATTGCCGTACGGCGCCGGGTCAGGTGGTCCAGGGCGGTCTGGATGCGGTCTTCGGTGGCCGAGTCCACATGGGCGGTGGCCTCGTCGAAGATAATCAGGGACGGGTTCCGGGCCAGCGCCCGGGCGATGGCCACCAACTGCCGCTCTCCGCTGGACAGGGTGCGCCCCCCTTCCCCGATGCGGGTGTCGAGCCCGTGGGGCAGGCGCTGGACCAGGTCGGTGCACTGGGCCGCGGCCAGCAGCGCCGCGGTCTCCGACGATGATGGGAGCCCGTCGGGGAAGATGTTGGCGCCCAGGGTGTCGGAAAAAAGGAACGGGTCCTGGGATACCAGGGCGATGTCCCGGCGCAGGTCGGCTGCCCCGCGGGTGGCGACATCCCGTCCCTGGAAACAGATCTTGCCCTTTGACGGTTCGTAAAACCGGAGCAGAAGGTGAATCATCGAGGTCTTGCCCGCCCCGGTGGGGCCCACCACGGCCAGGGTCTCACCGGGGGCCAGATGCAGCGACAGGCCGTTGAGCACCGGTTGGTCCGGATTGTAGCCGAAGACCACGTCCTGGAAAACCAGGGCCGCATCCTTGTCGGCCGCCGGCGTGGAGGCGCCGGCGGGGCGGGGCGGGGCGTCCACGGCTGTCTCGTCCATCAGGCCGAAAATTCGTTCCACCGAGGCCATGGCGTTTTGCATGATGTTGTATTTTTCCGAAACATCCCGGATCGGGCGGAAAAACATGCGCATGTAGGAGATATAGGCCACCAGGGTGCCGAGGCTGATGTGCTCGGCGATCACCGCACCGCCGCCGAAGTAGATCACCATGGCCAGGGTTGCGGCGCTGAGGAACTCGATTACCGGCATGAAGACGGCAAAGACATGGATCTGGTCCATTCCCAGGCGGTAATGGATGTCATTGAGGGCCCTGAAGGACCGGGCATTGGCCGCTTCGCGTCCCATGAGCTGGATGACGGCCAGGCCCCCGATGGTCTCGGAGAGGCGCGTGTTGATCTCGGCCAGCCGAAGGGTCAACTGGCGAAACAGGGTGCGGCTGCGGCGGGCGAAATACCAGGCGGCCGCCATCACCAGGGGCAGGATCGAGAAGGAGAGCAGGGCCAGGCGGGCATCCAGGGCCAGCAGGATCGTGGCGATGCCGGCCATGAGAAACAGATCCTTGAAGACGAAGGCCACCACCGAAGTGAACAACTCGTGGAGGTTCTGGGTATCGTTGGTGGCCCGGGTCACGAGGCGTCCCACCGGCTGGCGGTCGAAGAAGCCCACGGGGAGACGAAGGACGTGGGCCATCAGGTCGATGCGCAGGGCGTGCATCACCCGCTGGCCGATGGCCTCCATGGCCTGGACCTGGAAGAAATTGGCCGCGAAACTGGCCGCCGCCAGGACCAGAAAGACCCCGGTGAGTCGGGCGATGCCCGCCAGGCGCGCCGGCACCGGCAAATCGCCGCTTCGGGGAACGATATAGCCGTCGATGGCCATCTTGGTCACGTAGGGCAGGGCGACTTCCAGCGCCGTGATGAGCAGCACCAGGACCACGGCGCCGGCCAGGCGGCGGAGATGGGGACGCAGGTAGGGCCACAGCCGCCGCAGCAACCGGGTGTCGTAGCCCCGGGCCAGGGGGCGTTCCGGATCGTAGGCGCCGTCAATTGGCATCGCCGTTGTCCTCCAGGGCCTGGATGCGCAGGGCGTTGCGGTAGTAGGCATTCTCTGCCGACACCGCGTCGTGGGCGCCCACGGCGCTTACCGTGCCGTTTTCCACCACCACGATGCGGTCGGTCCAGCGCACCGCGGCCATGCGGTGACTGATGATGATCACCAGACGGCCACCGGCCCGATGCCGCAAGGCCTCGATGACCTTGCGGCCGGTGACGGTGTCCAGTTGGCTGATGGGATCGTCCAGGAGCAGGATCGAGCGATCGCTCAACAGGGCCCGGGCCAGGGCCACCCGCTGTTTTTGCCCGCCGGAAAGCATGATGCCCCGCTCCCCTACCACGGTCCGCAGGCCGTCGGGGAGCCGTTCCACCATGGATTGGAGACCGGCGTCGGATATGGCCGCCGTCAGTTCGGCCGGCGCCACCGTCTGCCCCATGGTGATGTTGTCCCCCAGGGTGCCGGCAAAGATGAAGGGCTCCTGAGGCACGTAGGCGATTGCGCCGCGTAGATCCGTCAGCCGGATCCTGGCCAGGGGACGGCCATCGATGGTCACGGTGCCGGCGGTGGGCTCGTAGAGCCGGGCGATGAGACGGATCAGGCTCGTTTTGCCGCTGCCGGGAGGGCCCACGATGCCGTAGCTGCATCCCATCTCGAAGCGCAAGTCGACGTTGGATAACGCCCGGCGGTCGTCACTGTAGGTCAGCTCGATATCGCGCAGGACAATCTCCCGTGGGCGATCCGCCAACGGAAGGGGCGCCGGACCGTCGGCGATGGACGGAACCGTGTTGAAAATGGCCGCCAGGCGTTCCAGGGAAGCCTTGCCGCGTTGAATCAGGTTCATCACCCAGCCCAGGGCCATCATCGGCCAGGTGATCAAGCCGATGTAGCTGATGAAGGCGACGAAGTCGCCGGCGGTGATCCGGCCGGCCACGGTGGCCCGTCCGCCCAGCAGCAGCACCAGGGCCAGGCTGATGTTGGAAAAGAGCACCATCATGGGAAAGAAGGAACCGGTGATCCGCACCAGTTTGAGATTCTCCTGGACGTACCGGTCCGAGGCGGTTTCGGCCCGTCGCACCGCCGCCGGCTCGAGGGTGTAGGCCTTGACCACGCGGATGCCACTGAAGTGTTCCCGAACCGTTTCGGTGAGCGACGCGAAGGCGGCCTGAACCTGCTGGTAGCGCCGATGCATGCGACGGCTGAACAGCCGGGTGCCCACGACGATCATCGGCATGGGGATCAACACCAGGGCTGTGAGGCGCCAATCGATGTAGACCATGAAGCCGATGGCCGCCGTGCCGAGGACCACGGCGTCGGTGAGCGCCACCATTCCCATGCCGGTGGCCATGCGCACATGGTTGATGTCGTTGGTGGCATGGGCCATGAGGCTGCCGGTGGGGTGGCGGTCGAAGAAGGCCGGCTCGAGTTTTTGCAGATGCTCCAATAGGCGCCAGCGCAGGTCTCTTTCCACCTTGCGGGAAGTGCCGATGAGACAGCGGCGCCAGATGTAGCGGAATACGCCGATGCCCACGGCCAGGGCGAGAATCTGGGCCGCGTAACCGGCGAGGGGGACCGGCCCGGCGGCGGTGGTCAGATCGTCCACGGCCCACTTGACCACCCGGGGAATCCACAGTTGCATGAAGTCCACCACCACCAGACAGCAGATCCCCACCAGGATTGCCCAGCGGTTGTCCCTCAGGCAGGGAATGACCAGTTGAAACGGGCTCATCGGTGGGCTCCGGCAACGGGGCGGCCAGGGGGTGACGAGATCCCGGGCGCCACGCCGGCGTTTCGGGCGATGGGGGGCCGCCGGAGTGATTCGTTGACTTTGATCAGGGGCATTGTTAAGACCATATCCTTATGGAAATCGGGCATATTGTCGAATTTATCGACCATGAAAAAATCCTGTGCGCCGTCGTTCTGGAAATCAAGAAAGAACGGCTTCGGATTCTGACCGAGAACGGCCGCGAGGTCAAGCTGGCCTCGGCACGGCTCTCTCATCACAGCGCTTACCGGATCGACCCGGGCGCCAGCCGGGTGCGCATCCTGGAGACCCTGCGGACCACCACCGCCCGGCGTCGGTCCCTGGCCGCCGAGATCGATGTGGGGCAACTGTGGGAAACCCTCAACGAGGAACAGGTCTGGATCGATCTGGAGACCATGACCGGGTTGTGCTTTCCCGGGCAGACGGACGCCGACCACGAGGCAGCGGTGATCCGGGCCCTCTTCGACCATCGTCTTTACTTTCGCTACGATCAGCAACGGTTCCATCCCGTTTCCCGGGACGAGGTTCAGCGACGCCTCGCCAGAGAGGCCGAAGCGGCTCGCTGTCAACGGATTGTGGACACGGCGGCCCGCTGGATCAAGGCGGTGCAGGAAACCGATCCGCCCCCACCGGCACCACCCATCGACGCCGAGATCGACCTTGAGACGATGCTGCTGGACTACCTGCTCCATGGCCGCGACAGCGCTCACGCGTCCCTGGTCAAGGAGATGTTGGCCAGCAAGGGGGGATCGGAAGCCGACGGTTTGTTGACGGTTTTGGTCAAGACCGGCCGACTGACGCCGGACGTCAATCTGGATCTGGCGCGTTACCAGACACCCATGGCCTTTGCCGATACCGAAACCGCCGCCGCCGAAGCCGTTCTGGCCGCACCGCCCCCGGATCCTGCGGCGGGCCGGCGTGAAGATCTCACCGACCTGCCGCTGTTGACCATCGACGGGCAGGGCACGTTGGATTTTGATGACGCGTTGAGTCTGGAGCCGCTGGACAGGGGATGGCGTCTGGGAGTGCATATCGCCGACGTGGGGACCCGGGTGACCCGTGACGGGGTCCTGGATGCGGCGGCTCGGGAGCGGGCCAGTTCCATCTATACCCCCGATCTGAAGATTCCGATGTTGCCCCCCGTTCTGGCCGAAGATGGGTGCAGCCTGCGGGCCGACCAGGTGCGGCCGGCCATCAGCCTGCTGGTCATCCTGGATGAACGGCTTGAAATCGTGGACCAGCGCCTCGTTGCCAGTCTGATCCGGGTGGGCGAGCAGTTGACCTACCACGATGTGAACCTGGTGGTGGAACAGCGCCCGGACCTGGCCCAGCTTCAACGCATCGCCACCCATTTCCGGCAGCGCCGCATCGATGCCGGCGCGGTGCAGATCAATGTTCCCGAGGTAATCGCCGCGCTCAACGGCAATGGGCAGGTTCTGGTACACCGGCTCAACCGGGAGAGCCCGGCGCGGCTCATCGTTTCCGAGTTGATGATTTTGGCCAACTGGCTCATGGCCAGGGCCCTGGTCCAGTGGGATCTGCCGGCCATCTTCCGCAGTCAGCCGGCGCCGCGTGAGCGCCTCTATCAGGGCGAGGAAGGGACGCTTTTTCAGCATCATATGCAGCGCAAGCAGCTCAGCCGCCTCGTGCTCGATACCCAGCCCCGGCCCCACGTGGGCCTGGGCGTGGACGCCTACGTCACCGCCACCTCACCGATTCGCAAATACTTCGATCTGTTGACCCAGCGCCAGCTTCGCGCCGGGCTGGGGCTTGAAGATCCTTACCGTCAGGAGGAGATCGCTAGGCTGCTTCAGGTGCTTGAACAGCCCCTGGCCCGGGTGGCCCTGATTCAGCGCAATCGCCAGCGCTACTGGCTGCTCAAATACCTGGAAGGGCGAATCGGCACCAAGGAAGAGGCCATTTGCCTGCAGCGTCGCCGCTCCAGCTATCTGGTTCTGTTGACCGCCTACATGCTCGAGTGCGATCTGCCCCTTTCCACCGGCACCACCTTGAAACCCGAAGACCTGATCCAGGTGACGATTCAGCACGTGGATGCCAGGCGCGACCTGCTGCGGGTTTTTCTGGGGTGATGCGGCTCAGAGCTTCACTTCGCCGGATTGAATCATGGCCACGAACGGCAGGTCGGCGGGGGTGAAATCGAAGTCGGACAGGGACGCGGGCGTCGCCCAGTGAACTTCCTGGTGGTCGTTGAGGCAAAGAGGACCGTGGATGTCCGTTACCCGAAACGCGGTGAGCGCCACGGTGCCGAAATCGTAAGCGTGGACGTGGCGGCCCAGGGCCCCGCCGATGGCGGCCTCGATCCCCAACTCCTCCTTCAACTCGCGCCGGAGGCAGGCTTCGGGACTTTCACCGGGCTCGATCTTGCCCCCGGGAAACTCCCACTTGCCCCCCAGGCGTGCGCCGGGCCGGCGCCTGGCGATGAGAACCCGTCCCCCTTCGATGATGACGGCGGCGGTGACGTGGATCACGACGACTTTCCCCCGTGGTCAAGGTTCGTTACCCGGCCTGACTTTTCCAGCGCCATCTTGAAGCAACGGCGCCCGGTCACGGCCGGCGGGTCCACCCCGGGGGCGAAGGTCCACTCGCAGAAGGTGGCCCGCCCCTGGCGGGAAACGAGCAGTACCGAAGAGGACCGGGTGCCGTAGGACGGGGTGACGATGAACCGCGGTGACAGAATCCGCTCCCACGCCAGGCCCACGCCGGTGTCGGGAAGCTGGTGGTCTTCCGGTTGCCGGCGGCAGGTGAGCAGTGCCAACAGCGCATCCGGGGCCACTTCATCGCCGGCGGTCGCAGCGGCCAGCGCCGCCTTGCCCTCGGTTACCTTGGGCCAGGGGGTGTCCAGGAGGTGGTTGCTCAGCCCGTGGATCCCCGGCGCCACCGGCCGGGGGCGCTGTTCGCGGCTGCCCAGATACCACATCTGCTCCCCGTCGGCCACGATGAGGTTGAAGTCGTTGTAGGCGGCACGCCGGTTGTGGACGGTTTCCAGGTAAGCTGCCGGCGGGGCCGTGCCGCGGACGAAATCTTTCACCAGGTGTCCCCGGGAAAGGGCATCCGGTCTTGCGGTCTCGGGGTCCCGGTAGTTGGTCAAGGCCGCCAGGCGCCCGTTGCGGCCCAGTGCCAGCCAGGTGCCGCCGGCCTGCAGGTCCAGTCCCCCCAGGACTCCGCGGCCCTCTGACCCGTAGGCCGCCGCGGAGGTGGGACGCTGGTAGAATTCATCCCGGTTGGCGGCGAGGATCAACCGGTAGCGGGGATGGCCGGAGAGGGCCCAGAGAATCAGGCACATCAGGCAACCGTCATTGATTCTTGGTGTTGGTCGTGATAGAAAAATGCGTCTTTGCAGGCGACGACACCGTCGGGCCTGCCCCTGAGAACGGACTGTTTTATTCAGCTTGTAGCCTCAGCACAACTTCAACGATAAATCAACACCAACGGGAGGGCAGTCATGCGGGAAGTGGTCATCGTCAGCGGAGCACGCACGGCCATCGGGACCTTCGGCGGCGGACTCAAGACGGTCAGCGCCATCGACCTCGGCGCCACAGTGATGAAAGAGACGCTCAAACGGGCCAGGGTGCGGCCGGTGCGCAGCCAGCAGATGGCCGAAACGGCCCCGGATGCCCTGCGCGATCAAGGCACGATTCCGCTGGAACAGGCGGCGGCCGAATACGATGCCGCCGCCCCGGAGCTGGTGATCGATGAAGTGATCATGGGCAACGTGCTCACCGGGGGGCAGGGCCAGAACCCGGCGCGCCAGGCCATGATCCGCGCCGGCATCGCCAAGGAGACGCCCGCCTTCACCCTCAACAAGGTCTGCGGGTCCGGCCTCAAGGCCATCACCGTGGGGGCCCAGGCCATCATGACGGGCCAGGCGGACGTGGTGCTGGCCGGTGGCCAGGAAAGCATGAGCCAGGCGCCCATGGCGCTGCTCAAGGCCCGCTGGGGGCATCGGATGGAATTGACCGGGGTGGGCGATGTCCACGATCTCATGGTTTTCGACGGTCTCTGGGAAATTTTTTACGGCTACCACATGGGGCAGACGGCCGAGAATATCGCCAACCGCTACGGCATCGGGCGCCAGGAACAGGACGAGCTGGGGCTGATGAGTCACCAGCGGGCACGCAAAGCCATCGCCGACGGCACCTTCGCCGAGGAGATCGTACCGGTGACCGTCCCCTCGCGCAAGGGGGATATCGTGGTGAACGTGGACGAGCGGCCCATGGATACCACCATGGAAAAAATGGCCCGCCTCAAGCCCGCTTTTCGCAAGGACGGCACCGTGACCGCCGGCAACGCATCGGGTATCAATGACGCCGCCGCCGCCGTGTTGCTCATGACCGCCGAAAAGGCCCGGGATCTCGGGTTGGAGCCGTTCATGAAGATCCGTGCCTTTGCCGCCGGCGGGGTGGATCCGGCCTACATGGGGCTGGGGGTGATACCGGCGGTGCGCCGGGCCATGGCCAACGCCGGCATGACCATGGCGGACATGGAACTCGTGGAGCTGAACGAAGCCTTTGCCTCCCAGGCCATCGCCTGCATGCGCGAGCTGGGGCTGGCCGTGGAGCGACCCAACCCGCTGGGCAGCGGGATCAGCCTGGGCCATCCCATCGGTTGCACCGGCGCCCGACAGGTCGTCACCGGCATGTACCAGATGCGTCGGCAAAACCTCGCCACCGGCCTGTTCACCATGTGTATCGGTGGCGGGATGGGGATGGCAATGATCGCCGAGCGCTGAGTCGAATCGCTTGGCCGCGGCCCATTTTTTCGCTGTACTTTCAGCGGGCTTGCTGCTATTTTATCAACTTTGAAAACGAGGACCGCAACAGCGTGAGCGGGCGCTGACATCACGGTCGGCGGCCGCCTCCAGCGAGGAGGGGATTCGATGAGCGTCGCCCGGAAATTGGGAATACTGGTCTTTTTTGGCGTGCCGGCCATCGTCGGCGGAGGTGTTGTCTATGCCTTGGCCGGAAACAACTACACGGCGGTGTTTATTTATGAAACCCTGCTGGTCCTGACGGCCGGCGCCTGGATCGCCCGCCTTTCCTGAGCCTTAAAACCCATTGCTTGTCCACGCATTTTCACCGCGGCACCCTCTTTTCCCCGGCGGGAACAGGCGGTGCCGCCTTTTTTTCGCGCCGTTGTGGCGTGAATCGTTTGCGCCGTTGGCCGGCGGCCGTCACACGGCCGGCGGCGGCGACGTTCAGGTGACGAAATGACCGAGGTCGACCAACTGCCCGATATCAGTATCGAACGCGAAATGCGCCAGTCCTACCTGGACTATGCCATGAGCGTGATCATCGGCCGGGCCCTGCCGGATGTGCGCGACGGGCTCAAGCCGGTCCACCGGCGCGTGCTCTTTGCCATGCACGAGCTGAAAAACGAATGGAACAAGCCGTACAAGAAATCGGCTCGCATCGTGGGTGATGTCATCGGTAAGTACCATCCCCACGGGGACAGAGCCGTCTACGACACCATCGTGCGTCTGGCCCAGAATTTCTCCATGCGCTACCCCCTCGTGGACGGCCAAGGGAACTTCGGTTCGGTGGACGGCGATCCGCCGGCGGCCATGCGTTACACCGAGGTGCGCATGCAGAAGCTGGCCCACGAGATGCTGGCCGACCTGGAAAAGGAAACCGTCGACTGGATTCCCAACTATGACGAATCCCTCAGCGAGCCGGCGGTGTTGCCGGCCAAGTTTCCCTGTCTGCTCGTCAACGGCTCTTCGGGCATCGCCGTGGGCATGGCCACCAATATCCCGCCTCACAACCTGAACGAGGTCATCGCGGGGATCAACGCCCTCATCGACGATCCCGAGGTTTCCATCGACGCGCTGATGGCCCTGATCCCCGGACCGGATTTTCCCACCGCGGCCATGATTTACGGCACCGACGGCATCGTGGATGCCTACCGCACCGGGCGGGGGGTGTTGCGGCAACGGGCCCGGGCCGTGGTGGAGGAGGACAAGAAGAGCGGCCGCGAGACCATCGTGGTCACCGAACTGCCCTACCAGGTCAACAAGGCAAAGCTTGTCGAGAAGATCGACGAGCTGGTCAAGCACAAGCAGATCGAGGGCGTGGCCTTCGTCCGCGACGAGTCCGACCGGGATGGCATGCGCATCGCCATCGGTCTCAAGCGGGACCAGATCGCCCAGGTGGTGCTCAATCAGCTCTACAAGCACACCCGGATGGAGAGCAGTTTCGGAATCATCTTCCTGGCGGTGGTGGACGGCCGCCCCGAGCTGCTCAATCTCAAAGAAATACTCGGTCATTTCATTTACCACCGTAAATCGGTGGTGATCCGCCGCACCCGTTTCGACCTGAAAAAGGCCGAAGAGCGCGCCCACATCCTCCTCGGACTCAAGATCGCGCTGGAAAACCTCGACGCCGTGGTGGCCCTGATTCGGCGCTCGGCCTCTCCCGGCGAGGCCAAGGCCGGTTTGATCAGCACCTTCGGCCTGTCCGCCATCCAGGCCCAGGCGGTGCTGGACATGCGGCTCCAGCGGCTCACCGGCCTGGAGCGGGACAAGATCCTGGAAGAGTACGCCGCGGTGACCAAGGACATCGAGCGCTTCAAGGCGATCTTGGCTAGCGATCAATTGGTGCTGAATATCATCAAGGACGAGTTGACCGAACTTCAGGAAACCTTCGGCGACGTGCGGCGCACCGAGATCGTGCCCTCGGCCGAGGAGATCACCATTGCCGACATGATCGCCGAAGAGGATATGGTGGTGACCATCACCCAGGCCGGCTATATCAAGCGCACCCCGGCCAGCATTTACCAGAGCCAGCGGCGCGGCGGCAAGGGCAAGACGGGAATGGTGACCAAGGAGGCGGATTTCGTCCAGCTGCTCTTCGTCGCTTCCACCCATCACACGTTCCTGTTTTTCACCAACCTCGGACGGGTCTACTGGCGCAAGGTTTACGAGATCCCCCAGGCCGGACGCACCAGCGTGGGCAAGAACATCGTCAACCTGCTGGAGTTCGGCGAGGGCGAGAAACTCACCACCGTGCTGGCGGTGGAGTCTTTCGATCCGGGCCAGCACATCATCATGGCCACCCGGGACGGACTGGTGAAAAAAACCGATATCATGGCCTACAGCCGCCCCCGGGCCGGCGGAATCATCGCCCTGGACCTGGTGCCCGGTGACGAACTCATCGCCGCGCGCATCACGGACGGTACCCGCAACGTGTTCCTCGTCTCGGCCAACGGCAAGTCCATCCGCTTCCACGAGACGGATGTGCGTGCCGCCGGCAGGGTCTCCCGGGGGGTGCGGGGCCTGCGCCTCGATCCCGGGGACCGCATCGTGGGCATGGAGGTGCTCACCCATGGCCAGACCCTTTTCGTGGTGACGGAAAACGGCTACGGCAAGCGCACGGTCATCGACGCGTACCCGGTGCAGCGGCGCGGCGGCAAGGGGGTGATCACCATCAAGACCAGCCAGCGCAACGGATTGGTGGTGGGGACCGCGTTGGTGGAGGACCAGGACGACATGATGCTGGTGACCAACCGGGGCATGCTGATCCGCATCCCCATCGCCGGCGTGACCACCATCAGCCGCAACACCCAGGGCGTGAAGCTGATGGATCTGGTGCCCGAGGAAAAGGTCGTGAGCATGGCGCGGCTGGCCGAAGGGCAGGAAGACGAAGAGGACGACGGTCCGGTCGAGGGGGACAGTGGTGACTGAAACGGCCAACCGAAAGGGGCCTCCGTTGCCGGAGGCCCGCATCGCGGTGGTAGGGGCGGGCAGTTGGGGAACCGCGTTGGCCCAGCTCCTCGCCGACAAGGGATACGACGTCGACCTGTGGACCTTTGAAGACGAAATTCGGCAACAGATCCGCGACCTGCGGGAGAACACGGTGTATCTGCCCGGTTGCCCCCTGTCGGAGAACATCCGTCCCGACACGGATCTCGATGCGGTGGTGCGGGAAAAAGACCTGGTGGTCATGGTGGTCCCCTCCCACGTGATGCGCCAGGTGGCCGAGCGTCTCAGCGGTCACCTCCCCCCGACCTGTATCGTGGTGTCGGCTTCCAAGGGGATCGAGAACACGACCCATCTCACCATGACCGGTATCCTGGCAGAAACGCTTCAAGGCCATGATCCCCGCTATCTGGCGGCGCTCTCCGGGCCGAGCTTTGCCCGGGAGGTGGCCCGGCGGGTGCCTACCGTGGTCACCGTGGCGGCCCGTGACGAGGCGGTGGCCGCTTACGTGCAGCGGGTGTTCGCTGCGCCCTGGTTCCGGGTTTATACCAACGAGGACGTCATCGGGGTTGAACTGGGGGGGGCCGTCAAGAACGTCATCGCCATCGCCGCCGGGGTCATTGACGGCCTCGGCCTGGGGCTCAACACCCGGGCGGCGCTCATCACCCGCGGCCTCACCGAGATTCGTCGTCTGGGGCTGGCGTTGGGGGCCAATCCGCGCACCTTCACCGGACTAGCCGGGATGGGAGACCTGGTACTCACCTGCACCGGTGCCCTGAGCCGCAACCACACGGTGGGGGTCAAGCTCGGCGAGGGCAAGCGCCTGGAGGAGATCCTGGCCGAGATGCGCATGGTGGCCGAGGGGGTCAAGACCGCCAAGTCGGTTTACAACCTCTCACGGCGCCTGGGGGTGGAAATGCCCATCAGCCACGAGATCTACCGGATTCTCTACGAAGGCACTTCACCGGCCGAGGGGGTGATGCGCCTGATGACCCGGGATCTCAAGGACGAGCTGGACGAACATTGAATCAAGTCCGGGCCGAAGCGCCGGCGGGTGAGGCGTTTCGGCCCCTAGCGGGGAAGACGCCATGGCCACCAGCGGGAAAGAAGACGCCCAGGGGCCGGACGACAGCAAGAAGGGGCACCGGAAACGGTTGCGGGACCGCTTTCGCACGGCGGGACTGGACGGATTTCACGATTACGAGGTCATCGAGCTGCTGCTGACCCTTGGGGTGCCTCAAATCGATTGCAAGCCGGCGGCCAAAGCACTCATGGCCCATTTCAAGACCCTGCCGGCGGTGATGGAGGCCTCGGAGGAAGCCTTGTGCCAGGTGCGGGGGGTCGGGCCCAACAACGCCATCGCCATCCGTCTCATCAAGGCCGTGGCGGACCGCTACCTTCAGGAGCGGCTCATCGACCGGCCGGTCCTCACCGATTCGCGCACCCTCTTCGATTTTCTCTACCATACGATGCGCGACCTGGGACGCGAGCGGTTTGTGGCCATTTTCCTCGATGCCAAGAATCGGGTCCGGGAGAGCGCCACCTTGTTCGAAGGATCACTCACCGCCAGCGCCGTCTATCCGCGAGAAGTGATCCAGGCGGCCATCGAACACCGGGCCGCCGCCCTGATTTTCGCCCACAATCATCCCTCCGGCGATCCGACCCCGTCGGCCGAGGATGTCGCCCTGACACGACGGCTGGTCTTCGCCTGTCGCGCCGTGGGCGTCACGGTACACGAGCATCTGGTGGTGGGGGCCAACCGGTATTATAGTTTTGCCGATCAGGGACGCATCGCCGCGATGAATCGGGAGTTTGACGCCGTGATGGCCGGTCCTTAGCCGCCTGGTCCCTGTTTATCCATCGGCTTGCAGAGGATAGCGCAGCGACAAATGGAAAATCGCCGACCCAATACCCGACCGTACTGTTTCGGAAACCTGGACATCGTCTTCCCCATGGGCCCCGATGGGCTGCGGGCCACCCCCGCTTCGTGCATGGTCTGCCATTGCAAGACCGAGTGCCTGCGTGCGGCGATGGCCGGCCCCGCGGGCAACCAGGTCCACCAGGAGCATCTGCGACGGGCGGAAGATGCGGGAATGGTTGGTTTTTTCGAACGTTGGTCCCGCAAGAAACAACTCGACCGACGCGACCGGACCCGCAAGCGGTAGGCGCAACGAGGGGAATTCGCGCCTTGAGCGCGCCGTCGGTCATCGGCGGCAGACGTCTCCGGGCCACGCCAACTTCATCCATTCTTCGGAGGACCGGGACCATGAAGACCATTAAGCAGATCGACATCGAAGAGAAGCGGGTACTGTTCCGGGTGGATTTCAACGTTCCCCTCGATTCGCAGCAGAACATCACCGATGATACCCGTATCCGGGCCGTGTTGCCGACCCTGCGCTACGCCCTGGACAACCGGGCGAAGGTGATCGTGGCTTCTCACCTGGGCCGTCCCAAGGGAAAGGTGGTGCCCGAGATGAGCCTGGCGCCGGTGTCCAAACGGCTGGGGCGGCTGTTGGAACAGAACGTGAAGATGGCCCCGGACTGCATCGGCGCCGAAGCGGAGGCGGCCGTGGCGGCCCTGGCCCCCGGCGAGGTGTTGCTGCTGGAAAACCTGCGCTTCCATCCCGAGGAAACGGCCAACGATGACGAGTTTGCCCGCTCCCTGGCCGCGCTCTGTGATGTCTACATCAACGACGCTTTTGCCGTCAGCCACCGCCAGAACGCCTCGGTGGAGGCCATCACGCGCCATGCTCCCATCTGCGGCGCCGGATTTTTGCTCCAGCGCGAACTGGATTATTTCCGTAAGGCCATGGCCGACCCTCAACGTCCGTTGGTGGCCATCGTGGGCGGCGCCAAGGTGTCCAGCAAGCTCATGGCCTTGGAAAACATGATTCAGCATGTGGACAAGTTCATCATCGGCGGCGCCATGGCCAACACCTTTTTGTTCAGCAAGGGCTTTTCCCTGGGCCGGTCGATGGTGGAACCGGACCTGGTAAACGCCGCTGCGGACATCATCCGCCAAGCCCAGGAGCGCGGGGTCAAGTTCTACCTGCCGGTGGATGTGGTGGTGGCCGATCGCATGGATCCCAAGGCCCAGATCAAGATCGTGCCGATTCAGGAAATTCCCGAACAGTGGATGGCGCTGGACATCGGCCCGGCCACGGCGCTGATATACAACCAGGCGCTCTACGACGCCAAGACCATCGTCTGGAACGGTCCCATGGGGGTGTTCGAGATGGACGCCTTCAGCCGCGGCACCACCGCCCTGGTGCACAGCGTGGCCAACAGCTTCGCCCTGTCCATCGTGGGCGGCGGGGACACCGACGTGGCGATTCACAAGAGCGGCGAAGCCGATCGCATCACGTATATCTCCACCGGCGGCGGCGCCTTTCTCCAACTGTTGGAAGGCAAACGTCTGCCGGCGGTGGAAGCCCTGGAGCGCTGCGGCTGAAAAGGTGAACTGAAACGTTGAAGCCGGTCTCGGGATGTCACAGGCGCCTGCCGGGCTTGGCCGTCTGGGCCACGGCGGCCCTCGTGGGGGGCGTTGGCCTGGTCTGCTGGGCCCTGGTGGAGCGGGAGGCGGTTGTCGGCGCCTTATCGACTACCCGGGCGCTGATTGCCGACCGAGGTGTCCTGGCGGCCTGGTTGAACCGGTGGGGCGTTGCAGCGCCGGTGGTTTTCATCAGCCTGCAGGTGTTCCAGGTGCTGCTGGCGCCGGTGCCCGGTGAAGCCACCGGGTTCATCGGGGGCTATCTCTTCGGCCCGGCGGCGGGATTTCTTTACAGCACGGTGGGACTGACCCTGGGATCGTGGCTGAGCTTCGGGGCTAGCCGGCGCATCGGCCGAAAGCCGGTGCGCCGCTGGATCTCTCCGCGCCACCTGGCGCGGTTCGACCAGCTCATGCGGCGTCAGGGGGTCCTGGCCGCTTTCATCTTGTTTCTCATTCCTGGTTTTCCCAAGGATTATCTCTGCTTTTTCCTCGGCTTGAGCCGGATGTCCTGGCGCCTTTTTTTGCCATTGGTGGCCCTGGGACGGATTCCCGGCACCCTGATGCTCAGCTTCCAGGGGGCGGCCCTGGCCGAGCGCAACTTTGGCGTCCTGGCGGCGTTGGTGGCGTGTTGCGCCGTGGTTACCGGACTGCTGGTGGCTTACCGCAACCCTGTCTACCGGTGGATCGAAAGGCTGGACAGCGGCGGCAAGGTTTGACGGATGAACGGGGGGATGATACTAAAATTTTGTTTTTTTAGGTGCTGAACGTAGTTTATGGTTTTTTTAAACCCCCCGCGGGTGCATTGAAAGGAGGTCGTGTGGCGTATTGGAGTGTACGCGAAGAACTGAGCCGGGCCAATTGCCTGCGGCGTTCCTACTACGAGCTGTTGCGTGACCAGTTGGATCAGTTCATCCTCTCTTACGCCCTCACCGAGTCTTACGAGAAGTTTCGCGCCCGGAACCAGACGTACCCGTTTGTCGAAAAGCGGGAACTGAAGCCCCGGGCCCGTATCCCCGGGCTGGAGTACGAGTGCCAGAACGCCTTCCTCTTGATTTTCGTCGAAGACTGCCTGCCGGTATCTTTTAAAAAATACATCCGTTTCTATGATCTCAACAAGACCACCAAGTCCAATCTGTTGCAGCTTGAAGCACTGGCTCTGGACAAGGAATTCGACCGCAACCAGAAGAGTCTCGAAAACGCGCAGTTTTTCGATTTCATCAAGGAACTGATGCCCGTCGATTACGCTTTGCTGATTCAGCGTGACCCCAAGACGCGGCATCGGGACCGCTATGTCCTGAGCCATTTTCACGTGCGCATCGACTGGCCCATCGCCGAGGCCGCCGAGGACCTGGGAAAATATCTGCGCTACATTTCAAAAGATTTGTACGAAAAAGGAGACAAGTGGGCCGAAGATCTTCAGAAGAAGTTCTTCGAGTACTACGGCGTGCCGGCCATGGCCGGGGGGCGACGCACCGCCGCCGTGGTGGCGGCCCAGTATCTCAAGCGCATTCCCTGCATCAGCACCATCTACGTGGGCAGCAGCGAGTCGCGATCCACGATGCGCATCAGCGAGCGGGGCACGGCCAAGGCGGTGCTGCTCAATTTGAGTGACAGCGACGTCAAACAGATCGCTTCGGCCAACACCATGACCGAACGGACCTTCCGCAAAAACTACGTCATCAATCACCAGGGCAAGATCAATCTCTGTATCTTCCGAGCCACCTACGCCTTGACGGAATACTCCCGGCCCCCGGAAGACGGCAGACTGCGGGAGCTGAAGCCGGACCTGAACTGGCTCACCGTGGGGGGCCAGCACCTGCTGCCCAAGCCCGGCGTCTGGAAATATCCGCCTTTGCCGCTCAACTTCATCTATTCCTGAGAGCCCGCCCCCCCAATTGTCATCCCGAGCGGAGCGAGGGATCTCTGCGCACAACCCGATATTCAACAGGCAGAGATTCCTTGTGGCAGGCGCTTTGGAATGACCGAGGGTGTTCCAGCCTTTTTTCCAACCGAATTTCTGATAGTCAGGATCGCCGGCCCAGGGTCTTGATCATGGCGATTTCGTCGCAATCGGGAAACTTGGGGCACAAAACACAGTCGGCCCAGATCTTGCGGGGCAACAGGGAGCGGTCGGTGCGCTCAAAGCCGAACTGTTCGAAAAAACCGGGGCGGTAGGTGAGGGTGAAGACCTTGTCCAGGCGAAATTGCCGGGCTTCTTCCAGGGCATGGTGGGTCAACTGACTGCCGAGGCCGCGATGCTGGTGGCGCGGGTCCACCGCCAGGGAACGGATCTCGGCCAGATCCTGCCAGCAGATCTGGAGGGCGCAGCAGCCGATGACCTTGCGGCTCTGCTCGTCCACCGCCACGACAAAATCGCGCACGTGGTCGTAGAGCTGGCCCATGGGGCGTGCCAGCAGCTCGCCGCGCTCGGCGTAGATTTGCAGCAGGGCGTGGATCGCCCGGACATCCTTTGTGGTGGCTGCACGGATCATGGCCCGAGTTTTAACGGTGAGGTCGCCAAAAAGCAAGTCTTTTGCCGTTGGCGAGCAGACCTTTTCTGCCACGATGCGCCCGAAAGCGGAGGACACACCGTGATCGGGCCGGTGGTCGGCGGCAGGGGTCCACATCCACTGAACCTGCCTTCGTATCGATGCCTTGGACGAACTCCCAAGTTCTGTTGAACCCCTGATGCGAATTGTTTTGGGGTTCAATTTTTTCATTTTTTAAGATATTGAACACCCGTTGTGGATGGTGGTGAGGGCGTTTTCCGTGGTCCAGCCCCTGCGCCCCTTCGAAGGAAAAACCGATCGGCTTGAAAAGACGGGGGACGAGGGGTAGAATTTGCGTGTCAGGGTTTGGCATCCATTCCATGGTCGCTTAAAGCGGGTCACGATACTTTTGGATAATTCAGGAAGAAAGCCCGGGTGGCGGAATAGGTAGACGCAAGAGACTTAAAATCTCTCGGTGCAACGCACCGTACCGGTTCGATTCCGGTCCCGGGCACCAATCAGCCAGGATTCAAAAAGTTGTTCCATTTCATTTTTCCAGGGCGACGGCTATTTTTTTGAGCAGTTCCTCGAAGCGCATCGGCTTGAGTAGATAGTCGAAAGCGCCCAGCTCCATGCCTTCCAGGCTGGTTTCCACCGAAGCGTGGCCGGTGAGCAGGATCACTTCGGTTTCCGGCCGTTGCTCCTTGATCTGGCGCAGTACTTCGATGCCGTCCATCCCACCGGGCATCTTGATGTCCAGCAGCACCACGTCAAATGGCGTTTCCACGATCCGCCGGATCGCTTCCCGGCCGTTATCCACGCCCTCGGCGGCCATGCCGCGTTTCCTCAGTCGGTTGACGATGGTTTCCAGAAAATCGATTTCATCGTCGACCACCAGAATGGTGGGCTGTCTCATCGCTATCCTCCCTTGTCCGTCCATGGCCGGTTGCACCGCCTATTTGGGCTCAGGGATCACCACGGGCAAAATGACGGTGGCCCGGGAGCCCCGGGGCGTGACGTTTTCCAGCAGCAGGCGCCCGCCCATCTTTTCGATGATCTGAAAACTGATGGCCAATCCGAGGCCGGTGCCTTGCCCCGGGTCCTTGGTGGTGAAAAACGGATCGAAGACCCGCGCCAGATGCTCGGGAGGAATGCCGGGGCCGTTGTCGGTGATGGTGATGTGGATCTCCTTGCCTGCCCGGCGGGTGGTGCCGGTGATGACGCCGTCCTTGCCGATGGCGTCGATGGCGTTGTTGAGCAGATTGAGAAAAACCTGCTGCAACTGGCTCTGGTCGCTGGCGATGATCGGCAGGTCGTCGGCCAGGTCCAGGTCGATGCGGATGTCGTTGACCCGGGCGTGGTTTTGCAGCAGCTCCACCGTCTCGCCGAGCACCCGGTTGACGTCCACGTCATCCAGGCGCGGCTCCATGCGGCGGGCGAACCCGAGCATGCGATGGGTGATTTTGCGAGCCCGCTCCACGTGGCTTTCGATCTTGTCCACCGAAGTCATCAGCTCGGGAAGCACCGCGCTGTCCTGCAGGGCGGGATCGTCCAGGAGGTCTCGGATCCAGCCGGCTTTTTCGCCGATGACGGCCAGGGGGTTGTTGATTTCGTGGGCAATGCCGGCGGCCATCTTCCCCAAAGCGGCCATTTTGTCCCGTTGAAGCAGTTGGGCGTTGAGGGCGTTGAGATCCCGGTCGGCATGCTGCAAGCGGGAGACGATGGTGCGGGTGGTGATCACGGTGGCGATCACGATGGCCAGACAGCCCAGCAGGATGATGATGATTTCGGCATCCCGGGTGCGATAGAGGCTGTTGATCTGGTCAGCGCTGTCCTGGCTGACGATGAGCAGCCAGTCCTTGCTCTTGAGCCAGGCGCCGGCCACGTACCGGGTGGCGCCGTTGCCCATCGGCTGCCGGAGCACGGTGGCCTCCTCGCCGAAGCGTTGCGGCGCCAGGGCGGAGCGGTCGAGGACCTGACCGGCCAGCCGGGCTTCGGTCTGGAGAAAACCTTCCGGGTTGATGATGTAGGCGTCTCCGGATTCACCGACCCGGACGCTGCGCACCAACCGGTTGAACACCTGGCTGTCGATGGTGGCCCGCATGATCCAGGGGCCCTGGACGCTGTGTCCCCGGATGGCGATGATAAAATGCGGCAGCTGGCGATACCCGGTGAACACGTCGCTGATGTGACTGCCCCGGCTCATGGTTTCGCGAAACCAGGCTTCCCGGGAATAATCGAGGCCAATGAGCGCGAATGGGCCGGCATAGGCCACCTGGCAGCCGTCCGCGGCGATGACCCCCAGGTCCACCAGACCCAGTCCGTCGGCGCTGCGGGTGATGACATCGAACAGGGCATCCAGCCGGCGCTGGTCCCCCAGCTCTTCGAAGCTCCGAGTGGCCACCAGGACGGCCAGCAACGTGGTGCGGTCATTGAGAAACACATCCACCGCGTTGGCTTGGGAACGGGCCAGATGGCGGATCTGATCCTCGATACGGGCCTCGAATACCTTGATGTACTGATGGTAGATCACCGCTCCGAGGGTCAGCAGCGGGGCGATGGACACCACCAGGGTGATGGCGACGATCCGGCGTCGCAGGCTACGGTAAATGGGCGCCTTGGTCATGGGTGTCGGATGCCGGGGTCTTCCGGCGGCCCCGCCCCCGGCCGCATGCGACCGGTGGCGAGGAGGTTGCGGTGCAGTTCGAAACAGCGCATTAAATCGTGACGGATGTGGGCCGGCCGGGCCTTGTCCAGATAGTCGAGCAGATAGGCGCGGTAATCTGGATGGGCGCAGCGGGTGATGATGCACCGGGCGCGCTGCATCGGCCCCAGGCCGCGCAGGTCCGCCAGCCCCTGCTCGGTGACCAGGACCTGGACCGAGTGTTCGTTGCTGTCCACATGGGGCACCATCGGCACGATGGAAGAAACCCGGCCGTCCTTGGCCGTCGAGGCGGTCATGAAGATCGACAGGTAGCTGTTGCGGGTGAATTCGCCGCTGCCGCCGATGCCGTTGACAATGTCGGTGCCGTAGAGATGGGAGCTGTTGACGTTGCCGTAGATGTCGGCTTCCAGGGCCGTATTGAGGGCGATGACCCCCAGACGCCGGATCAACCCCGGATGGTTGGAGATTTCCTGGGGGCGCAGAACGATGCGTGAAGCAAAAAAATCCAGGTTTTCAACAACTTCGGCCATCTTCGGGGTGGTGATGGTCAGGGCGGTGGCGCTGGCACCGCTCAGGCGGCCGGCACGGATCAGGTCGATGATGGCATCCTGGAGCACCTCGCTGTACATGGTAAACGGGGGAATGTCCGGGTGGGCCCCGAGGGCCGCCATGACGGCGTTGGTGAGATTGCCCACCCCGGCCTGCAACGGCAGGAATGTCTCGGGAATCCGCCCGGCGCGCATTTCGGCCAGGAAAAAATCGACCAGGTGCTCGGCAATGCACCGCCCGTTGGTGCCGGCGGAAGAGAAGGGCGCCACCTGGTCCGGGGCGTCGTTTTCCACGATGCCGATGACCTTGCGTGGATCCACCCGGGCATAGGGCAGGCCCGCCCGGCCGAGGGGTTCAAAAATCGGTATCGGCGTGCGGTGGGGGGGCGGCGGCAGGACCAGGATGTCCGCCATCTCGCAGAGCCGGGGCGAATGTCGGCGGTTGATTTCGATCACCACCCGGTCGGCGTATTGAAGATAGGTGGGCGAGGCCCCGATGCTGGTGGTGAGAAACACCCGGCCGTCACGGGTGATATCGGTGGCCTCGACCACCGCCAGGTCGATGCGGCCGAAGAATCCGAACAGCACCGTCTGGGGAAGATGGGACAGGTGCATGTCCACATATTCCACCTTTTCCTGGTTGATCTGTCGGCGGATCGCGGCGCCGGTCTGGTAAGGGGCGCGCCAGGCGACGGCCTCGGCGCTGGCCAGTTCCTCGTCGATCACCTGGCCGCTGGAGGCCCCGGTGAGGACCCGGACCTGGAAGGGCCGGCCGGCGGCGTGTTCGCTGCGGGCCCGGGCCGCCAGGGCTCGGGGGACCACCTTGGCGGCGCCGGCCGGGGTGAACCCGCTGAAAGACAAGGTGGCGCCATGGGGGATGCCGGCCACGGCCTCTTCGGGGGTGAGCAGGGGAAAACCGTTGATTCGGGACATCGGATATCGCCTTCCGTAAAGTTTCGCCGCTGGAACGTCTGCCGGATTGTGGGCCGATCTGTCGTTTTCATCGAGCAAGCGCCATGCCAGCCCCGGTGGACCATCGCGGCCAACGGGGATCGTGTCTTTGGCAGGATGGCAATGAAAACGGTAGGCTGTCGGCGCCGAAGCTGTCGGTCTTTTTTACAGGCTGTAAAGTCAGTGGCTGGCAGAGGGTCAAGGCTCACGGCTCCCGGGCCGGTACCGGAATGTCCGCGGGCGCCGGGCGGCGCGTCGACGAGCGGCGTACCAGAAATCCCGGCCGGAGCTTGACCTTCGGGTCGACGATGGCCTCACCGGATTGGGGGCCGACGTGAAAGGCCACCACATCGTGGCCCACGGGGTGATGACGGGCGTCCAGGAGCTGCAGCACATCCCCGTTGCGCAACCCGTGGTCGCTGCCGAGGCCGAAGAGGATCTCCCAGCCGGTCTTGCGGTAGGCCATCTTGTAGATGGGGCCCAGGCCGCGGGCCTGGAGGGCCGAGATGCTTCCCTCGGCGCATCTGTAGGTGCGGTAGGCCAGCAGCAGGGCCACCGGCAACAGCCCCACCGCCGCCGTCCAGGGGGCAATCCCCAGGTAGCGGCGAAACAGGGACGTCTGGCTGGCGTGCAGGGCCTCCTCGTCGGCGAAGATGCGTACCTGCAGCGGCGGCGTCTCCGGGTCCGGCGGCAGGCTGCGCTGGCGGATGAAAATCGGGTATTCGCCGGGGGCCGCACCGCTGTCGGCCTGCAACTCGGCCCGCCACAGGCGCCCCTTCAGTTCGATAAAGTGGATGTGGAAGGCCGGATAAACCGGCTCGCAGACCAGGATTTCATCAAGGCGGGCCGGATCGACGATCCGGTTGTCGAAAATGGCGTTTTGCGGGGCGTAGGGTTGGATCGATCCCATCAGCTTGCCGCTGATGGTGACCACCGTGCCGGCCACTGCCCTGAAGATGTTGGGGCGGTGGCCCACGGCGTCGACGAGAATATCCGCCATGGCCAGGGCCAGGAGGCAGAACACCGCCACGGTGAGGTTGCCGCGCTGCCTTGCCACGGCGGGCTATCCTTCCAGCGGCGGGTGGGGTTGAGGGCCCGCGGTCAAGGGTTCCTTTTGAAAACGGCGGATCAACAAGCGGGCGCCCACAACCGTCAGGATGGCCGCCGGAATAAAGCTCTTGAGAAACACCACCGTCAGGTCTTCGCCACTGGCCGCGCCCCGGTGGATGCTGAAGCCGAGTTCCGCGATCAAGAGCAGGTCCATCGCCACCACCACCAGTTTTTGCTTGCCGTTCATCCCGTCCATGAAGCGGTCCTTTCCCACCGTGCCCTGGCCGCAGGGCACGGTGGTGGAGTTGAATCATTTCTTGCGCAGATCCTGCTTGGAGACGTTCATCACCTTGATGGCCACCTTGCGCTCGCCGTCCAGATCATAGGCGATGCGCACCACATCGCCCGCTGCGGGGGGGATGCCGACCTTGGCCTTGGCCAGATCGTAGTCGCTGACGATGCCGGTGGGCTGCCCGTAGCGGTGATCGTCGGAAAAATTGGTGTCGTATTCCTCGATTTGAATCGTTTTGGCGGCTTCGTCATAGGCCACGGTCTTGCCCTGGCTCACTTCGCTGGCAAAGGCGCCGGCGGCGAGGAGGAACATCGCCAGCAGGGCCGTGATGGGGATCATGGGTTTGGCCAGTTTCATGGATATGCTCCTTTCGTGTCCCGATTACATTTGCGCCTGGGTGCCGGCCTTTTTATCACGCAATTCCTGGGCCGCGCCCTGGAACATGATCTTCATGATGTAAAGGCAGATCAGGGTAATGGTGCTGAGGATGAGCACCGCCGCGGGAGCTGAAAATCCGTACTGTTTCAGGACGATGGAGATCATGCAACAGACCACCGCGATGCCGAAGGCCAGGCGGATGCCGTAGCCCTTGGCGTACTTGGTGGCCACGGTGCCGATCTGGGCTCCGATGGCCGCTCCGGTGAGCATCACGAAGACCGCCACCAGTTCGATGCGGCCCTTGATCGCGTAGGTGAAGGCGCCGTAAAGCCCCGAGATCATGACCTCGAAAAGATCCGTGCCCACGGCGATGTGAGTCGGGCAGCCGATGAGGTAGACCAGGGCCGGCATGCGCAGCAGGCCGCCCCCGATACCGAGGAAGCCGGCCAGCACGCCGGTGAGGAAGCTGACGAAAATCGGCAGCCAGGCCGAGCAGACGAACCCCGCATGCTTGAAGTGCACCATGGGCGGGATGCGAATTTTGTGCAGGGTCTTGTACCAGGTGATCCCCTCGGTGCCGTGTTCCCCCTCCACCACGCCGGCCCTTTTCTTGGAAACGGCCTTGTAGTAGTCGTAGAACACCATCCAGGAAATCAGGGCGAGGAATCCGACGTACACCCAGCGCACCACCGAGCCGATTTGGCCGAGGCGCTCCAGGTACATGACGATCTGGGCGCCGCACTCGATGCCGATCATGGTGCCCACCAGCATCACGAGACCCAGTTTGTAGTCCACGTTGCCGAACTTGCTGTGGCGCATGGTGGAGATCATCGATTTGCCCGCGATGTGGGCCATGTCGGTGCCGATGGCAAAGGCCATGGGAAAACCGAGGATGTTGAGGCCGGGGGTCACCATCCAGGCGCCGCCCATGCCGAAGAAGCCACCGATGACCCCCACCGAAAAGCCGATCAACACCAAGCCGGGCCAGAAGATGTTCACCCCGGCGATGGGCATGTACATGTAGAGCCAGCTTGCCGTATCCATCATTTTGTCCTCCTGCTGGGTCGCCGTTGCCGGCGGATCAATGTTCGACGATCTTGCGGCTGTTCAGGTCCAGGCCGGTGCGCTTCATGCAAAAATCCATCAGAAAGCCCAGAAAGGCCCCCCAGAAGGCAGTCAACACCACGGCCCAGGTGGCAAACAGGGTGACGTCGGTGTTGTACAGGTTGGCCACATAGCGCATTAAGCCGTTGTCGATGATGCGCGTGTCCGCCACCACCACCAGCTCGCTGGCCCCGCCGCCGGCCGCCCAGGCCCACCCCGGCGCCAGCAGCAGGCAGGCTGCCAAAACCACCATCGTTGTCATGGCGAATCGTTTCATGCCCGTTTCCCTCCTTTTGAATTGTAGAAGTTTAAACCCGGAACCGAATTGTCTGCGTCTGTTCTCCGCTCTCCGCAAGCGGGCGCCCAGGCCTCACGGAGATCCGAACCGGTGTTGTGACCCGTTGCCTAAGCAGAAACAATGCCATTGCGCAATTTTTGCACGATTTTTGCTTTCCCTGACCGCGAGGCTTGGTGGCTGAAGGCGCCGCTTTTCAGAATCGTGAACCGGTTTTCAGCCCCGGGTGACAAGGCGCCGGTCAAGCGACCCAACGCGGAGGCGAAAGATGTCGTTGTTTGAGCGATACCAACGGATTATTGCGCAACTGCCCCTCATCACGCATTTTCCCTCCAGCCGTCTCAACACCCGGCTCGCCTTTTGGGGCATTCCGCCGGTGGTGGCCATCATCCTGGTCACCGGTTTCATCGCCTACTCGGCATCCAACCACTTCATCGGCTTGGCGCTGGAACGCTCGGTGAAGCTGCAAACCCGGGCCATGGCCCGGGAGCTGGAACTGGAATTGGCGCAATATCGGCGGGATCTGCTCTTTTTGGCGCAACAGCCGGAAGAACGGACCCGGTTCGGAGACCTGCTGGCGCGCCTGGCCCGCACCGGCGCCACCGCCTATCGCGCCGTGGGGTTCGTCTCCCGATCCGACGGCGCGCATTTGTTCTGGGTTTCCGATCAGGATCGGGTCGTGCCGATCGCGCCAAACGAGATGGCGCAATTCGAGCCGGACCCTTTCACCTTGATGGACCGTTTCGAGCAACTCGAGGTCGGCGAGGTTTGGCTGTCGTCCATCAGCGCGGTGCGTTATGGGTTTCCCACGGCGGGAAACCCCAACCGCAAGATCCTGTCCAAGGTGATCGTTCTGGTGACGCCCCTGTGGATGGCGCATGGCGAAGCGCCGGGGTACGTGCTGCTGGCGGTGGACCTGGGGCGCTTGCGCAACCTGCTGTCGCTTTACAACAGCCCCCAGTCGCCCATCTGGTCCTACCCGCGCACCCCTGAAGTCCGTTACAGCTATCTGTTCGACCTGGACGGCTGGATCCTGTTTCAAAGCGACGACCCGGACCGGCCGGAGGCCACCTTCTCCACCAGCCTGGCCCGGGCCGGGCTCGAAGGCACCCTCGGCCGGCCGGAACTGCCCGAGGCTTTCCGGCCGGCGGCCCGCTATGGCTACTTCTGGAAGATGGTGCGCGAGGTGCGCGAGGGGCACTTCGGCATCAAGGGACCCGGCGACCACGGGGATCTGCCGATGGGGCAGAAAACGCATTTCCTGGCCTACAGCCCCATCCGCTTTTCCACCTCCCTGCAAAAGCCGCCCACGGTCTACGCCGGGCTGGCCTTCGTGGACGTGAGCCGCCTGCCGATGGTGGCCGGCGACAAGCAGATGAACGTTATCCTGATCGTGAGCCTGTCCTCGGCCCTCCTGGTGGCGGTGGTGCTGTTGGGCGTCGGCCGGACCGTCACCGGCCCCATTCTGCGTCTGGCACGTGAAGTGCAAGTTATCGAGGAAAGCGGGCGATTGGCGCCGATTGCCTTGCAGACCCGAAGCCTGGAGTTGGCGACCCTGCAAGGAGCCATCAACCGCATGGTGGCCACCGTGAAAGCCCAGATGGAAGAGATCCGGCTCAAGGACCAGGTGATCGCCTCGGCCCAGGCCAGCCAGGTGGCCTGGGAGGTCGAGGGGCCCTGCCCGGTGTCCGTCAACGATCTGGTACCGGGCCTGATCGGCGGCGGTCCACTGCTGGAACGGTTGAAAAAGGAAATTCTCAGGGCCGCCGAGGTGGAGGCCGATGTGCTGGTCCTCGGGGAAACCGGCACGGGAAAGGAACTGACGGCCGAAGCGATCCACCGGCTGAGCCGCCGTCGCGATCGCCCTTTCCTGGCCATCAACTGCGGCGCCCTGGACGAGAACCTGCTCCTGGATACCCTGTTCGGCCATACCCGGGGGGCTTTCACCGAGGCCCGCGGGGAGCGCAAGGGCGCTTTTCTCGAAGCCGAGGGGGGGACCTTGTTTCTCGACGAGATCCAGGCGGCCTCACCCCGGGTGCAGCAGGCCCTGCTGCGCGCCCTGGCGGTACGGCGCATCCGGCCGCTGGGCAGCGACCGCGAGGTGCCGGTGGATGTGCGCATCATTGCCGCTTCCAACGTCGACCTGAAGGCCCTGATCCAGGAGGGAAGTTTTCGGGAGGATCTCTACTTTCGCCTCAATGTGCTGACCCTGCACACCCCGCCGCTGCGGGAGCACCCGGAGAACATCGAGACCCTGGCCCGGCATTTTTTGAGCGATATCGGCCGTCGACGCGACATGCCGAACCTGGTCCTGAGCCGGGGGGCGCTGGAAAAGCTGCGCCGCTACCACTGGCCGGGCAACGTGCGCGAGTTGGCCCATTGTCTGCTGCGGGCCGCGGTGATGGCCGATGCCAGCGTGATCCAGGCAGACGACTTGCAACTCGACGGCGTTGCCGGGTCCCGGGGGGAAAACGGGACGGCGTTGGCGGTGGGTCCGGCCCCCTCGGCCTCTTTCACCCCTCCGCCTCGGGTTTCCCCCGTTGCCCGGGAGGCTGAAAAGGGGGTTTGCTTCCGGCTGAATCCCCGGCAGCGCAGGGCCATGGCCGTACTCGGTGCCGTCGACGAGTTCAGCCGCAGCGACTATGAACAGGCCGCCGGCGGTATCCCGTCGCGCACCGCGGTGCACGACCTGAACGATTTGGTGCAAAAAGGGTGGCTCCGGCGCATCGGCAAGGGACCCGCCACCCGGTACGTCCGGACGGGATGCGGATCGTTCTTGGAAACCCATGGGGAGGCGAAACCGTGAAGCGGGTACTCCAGTGGATCCACCGCCGGCGCGATGGCAGGCGCCCGGCCACCGGTGCGGTGGACGGGGGCACCACCGCCGTCTTCCGCCGAAAATACGAAAATTTTAAAATCCTGCTGGCCTCCAACGCCGAACTGCTCGGTATCATGGCCGACATCGAGGCCAAGCTGCGGGGGCGGCTGGCCTTCGGCCCCGGTTATATTGAAGCGGTCTGGTTGCGGACCCTGTTTCACACCGGCCGGATGATCCGCAGTTTTGCCATTATTTGCGGGAGGCGCCAGACGGAGCTGGAGGCCCGCCTCAACGCCATCGGAGAATTCGCCGCCGAGGCGCCCACGGTATCCACGCCTCCCACCACGGCCCTGGTGCTGAGCTACCCTCAACTGGGGGCGGAGGCGCTGGCCGCGGTGGGCGGCAAGAACGCCAATCTCGCCGAGGTGGGCACCCGGCTCGGTTTGTCCATCCCACGGGGGTTTGCCATTACCACCACGGCCTTCGAGCGGTTCCTGGCCCATAACCGTTTGGCGGAAGCCATCGCCGCACGCAAGCAGAAGCTCGATATCTACGAAACCGAAACCATCGTCGCCGTGGGAGCCGAAATCCGTCGCCTCATCATGGCGGCCGCTGTCCCCGAGGATCTGGAAGTGGCCATCGCCGCGGCTGTGGAAGCCTTGGGACCGGCGCCCGATGGGACGCCACGGCGGTTTTCCGTTCGCTCGTCGGCCATCGGTGAAGACGGCGCCCTGTCCTTTGCCGGCCAGTACGCCACACGGCTCAACGTGGCCGGTCCACGCATCGTGGCGGCCTACAAGGAAATCGTGGCCAGCCTTTTCTCCGACCGGGCCATCGCGTACCGGCTGCACATGGGGTTCGCCTTCCAGGCGGCGGCCATGGCGGTGGCCTGTCAGGAGATGATCCCCGCCGAAGCCAGCGGGGTGATGTACACCCGCAACCCCATCGATGCCGGCGACGACCGGATTCTCATCCAGGCCGTCTGGGGACTGGGTCCCTATGCGGTGGACGGGGTGGTGCCGCCGGACCGGTTCGTTCTGAACAAAGGCCCGATACCGGCGCTGGTGGAGCGGGAAGTGAGCGCCAAACCGGTCATGCTGACGGTTACCGCCGATGGGAATCTCCAAGAGGTCGGGGTGGACGCTTTCCGGCAGTCGGCACCGGCGCTTCCCGATGAGGCGGCCGTGCGTCTGGCGGCCCACGGGATGGCCATCGAGGAACACTTCGGCTCGGCCCAGGATGTGGAATGGGCCCTGGACCGAAACGGCCGTTTGGTGATCCTTCAGGCCCGGCCCCTGCGGGTGGATTCCAGCGCCAGCGGGGTGCAGCCGGAGGCGACACCGCCGGAGGAGGGGTATCGGGTGATTCTCAGCGGTGGCGAAACCGCCTGCCCCGGGGTCGGCGCCGGGCCGGTGGCCATCGTGAAAAACCAGGCCGATCTCGTCGCTTTCCCCCAGGGGGCGGTGCTGGTGGCGCCCCACAGTTCGCCGCAACTGGTGATGGTGATGGACCGGGCCCGGGCCATCGTCACCGAGGGGGGCAATATCACCGGGCACATGGCCTGCCTGGCCAGAGAATACATGGTGCCAACCCTCGTTCACCTGGCCGGGGCCGCCGAACGGCTGGTGCCGGGAACGCTGGTCACCGTCGATGCCGACCACGGCCGCATCTACGAGGGCCGGGTGGTGGGACTGGTGGAACGGACCCCGGCCGATGGCGACGTCACCGGCGATGGCGCCGCCCACCGGGCCCTGAAACGACGCGCCGAGCGGATCCTGTCCCTGCACCTGGTGGATCCCAAATCCGCCGCCTTCGCACCGCGCAACTGCCTGACCATTCACGATATCATGCGCTACATCCACGAAAAGGCCTACGAGGCGCTCTTTCAGCTCGGCGACCGGGTGGCCGAAGCGGGCCAGGGGGCCGTGCGCCTCGAGGCGCCCCTGCCCATTGATTTGTATCTCATCGACCTGGGGGGTGGGGTGTGCCCGGAGGCGGCGGATCTGCGGGCGGTGACGTTGGACCAGGTGCGCTCGGTCCCCCTGAGAGCGCTGGTGATCGGGATGCTTGAAGCCCGCACCGGTGAGCACAAGGAGCCCCGGCCGGTGAATCTGGGCGGCTTCTGGTCCGTGATGGGACGCCAGCTCCTGGACCCGCCCCGGCTCGGCAGCGAACGTTTCGGCGACCGCAGCTACGCCATCGTCAGCGACGTCTATCTCAACTTCAGCTCCCGGGTGGGATACCATTACAGCATCCTGGACAGCTTCTGCAGCGCCAACCCGGCCAAGAACTACATCAATTTCGAGTTCAAGGGCGGGGCCGCCGACGCCCAACGACGTCATCGGCGGGTGCGGGTGATCCAACGGGTGTTGGTGGACCTGGGCTTTTGGGTGGATGCGGTGGGCGACCGGGTCACGGCGCGCCTGTCCAAGCAGCCGGCGGATCTATTGGTCCGGCGCCTCGACACCCTGGGGCGGCTGTTGATCCAGACCCGCCAGATGGACATGCTCATGGCCGACGACGCCATGGTGGCTCAGGCGGCCATGGCGATCCAGAAGGAAAATCATGGATAGCTGAGGTTGGCATGCCGATTGCTGGCCATGGTGAGGTACCTGCGAAAATCAGCGGAACGGTGAGGCCGATTGCCCCGAGATGCTGAACCGATTCGGGAGACGGTACGCCGGCGTTTCAGCTCGGCGCTGAAAACGGGACGACCATGGACGAAACCCAACAGATGCACCCCGAATACGCGTTGCTGGCGCGTAAAATGTTCCTGACCATTCTCGTGGTCTCCTACGTTCCGGTGTTGCTCATCAGCCTCACCATTTATCTTCAGTTCCGCGGCGTTTACCGCCAAAAGGTGGAAGATCACCTCGTGGAGATGGTGCGCAAACACAAGCAGCAGATCGACGCATTTCTTCATGCCCGTCTGGCCGATGTCCGCTTTTTGGCCCAGAGCTTCGGAGGGAGCACCCTTTCCGAAGAAGCCTTCCTGCAACGTCAGTTGGCGTTTCTGCAGAGTGCCTACGGGGCCACCTTCGTGGATCTGGGGGTCATCGACGCCCGGGGGCGGCAGATTTCCTACGCCGGCCCCTTCAAACTGGGCCAGGCCGAATATGCCGGGGCCGCCTGGTTTCAGCAGGCCATGGCGGAGCGGGCCGTCATCAGCGATGTGTTTCTCGGTCTGCGCGGGTTGCCGCATTTCATAGTGGCGGTGTGCAGCGGCGAGGGACAGGAGGCCTGGGTGCTCCGGGCCACCATCGATTTCGAGGCCTTCAACAAGTTGGTGGGCGGCATTCATATCGGCGCCACGGGGGTGGCGTTCATCGTCAATCGGGACGGGGAATTCCAGACCACCGGCCCGGCGTCCCCCATCGCCGCCGCGGCGGCTTTTGGCGGGTATCAGACCTGCGCGGTGGACCCGTCCCGAAGGATCCACGTCTATTCCCATCCGGATGAAAACGGGGTGCGGAGCATCTATGTGACCGGGCTGCTCAAGGATCGCAACTGGCTCCTCGTCTATCGTCAGCAGGCGGCCGATGCCTTTCAGCAACTCCGTCGGGCCGAGAAGATGTCCCTGTTTTTTTTCATCCTTGGCGGGATGCTGATCGTCGTCATGGCCCTGGTGATCTCGCGGCGCATGGCCTCCCGGGTGACCAAGGCCGACCGTGAAAAGGAGATCATGCGCCGGCAGGTCATCGAAACCAGCAAACTCGCCGGCATCGGGGAGCTGGCCGCCGGGGTGGCCCACGAGATCAACAACCCGGTGGCCGTGATGATCGAGGAGGCCGGTTGGATCCAGGACCTGATGGAAGACGAGCGGATCAGCGAACCCGAGGACCGGGCCGAAATCCAGCGGGCCCTTCAACAGATCCACACCCAGGGCAGACGGTGCAAGGAGATCACCGCCAAACTGCTCAGTTTCGCCCGTGGCAGCGATGGCAGCATCCGTCTGCTGGATATCAACCAGATCATCGAAGATGTCATCCGTCTGGTGGTCCAACAGGCGAAGTTCACCCACATCGAGGTGGAAACCGTTCTGGCGCCGGGCCTGCCGCCGCTGTCGGGATCGGAAACCGAAATGCACCAGGTCGTGCTGAACCTGGTCAACAACGCGCTGCAGGCCATGGCCAAGGACGGCGGACGGCTCACGGTGTCCAGCGAGGCGGACGGCCCGTGGATCGTCATTGGGGTTCAGGATACCGGCCCGGGAATTCCCGCGGCCATTCTCGAGCGGATCTTCGATCCGTTTTTTACCACCAAGCCCGTCGGGAAGGGGACGGGGCTGGGGCTTTCGATTTGCTACGGCATCATCAAGAAGATGGGGGGCCGCATCGAGGTCGACAGCCGCGTCGGCCAGGGGACCACTTTCCGGGTGGTGGTGCCGGTGCCCCCGACGGCGTCATGATGGACCATCCGCGGCGCACACGGAAGGAGAAAGAGACCATGGCGGTTGCAACGGTATTGATCGTCGACGATGAGATGGGGTTCGTTGAGGCGCTGGCGCGCCGTTTGACCAGACGGGACGTGGAGATCCGGGCGGCCTACAGCGGCGAGGAAGCGCTGAACCGTCTGGCCTCCGATGGGGACATCGAGGTGGTGATCCTGGATGTCAAGATGCCGGGGATGGACGGGATTGAAACCTTGGCGGAAATCCGCCGTCGCTTTCCGCTGGTGGAAGTGATCATGCTCACCGGCCACGCCACGGTGGAATCGGGAATCGAAGGGATGAAAAAGGGCGCCTTCGACTACCTGATGAAGCCCTGCGACATCGAGGTGCTGCTGACCAAGGTCAACGAAGCGACCGCCGTCAAGCGCCGGCGGGAGGAACGGATCGTCGAGGCCCGGGTGCGGGAGATTACGGCACGCCGGGCTTGAAAAGTCACCGGATGGGCACTTCCTGCCGTGATTTCCGGCCGTCTCCGCCCCCTGGAGCGGCCACGGATCATTTGCCGGAATGCCGGAAAAACGAGTGCTGTCCATGAGCGACACCGCATCACGGCCCGCGGCCATTCGTCTGCTGATCATCGATGATGAAATCGTGTTCGTCGAAGTGCTCGCCAAGCGCCTGTCACGGCGCGGGGTGCGCGTCGAAAAGGCGTTCAGCGGTCAGCAGGGGATTCAAAAGCTCCGTCATTGCGACTATGACGCGGTGCTTCTGGATCTGAAAATGGTCGACATGGGCGGCCTCGAGGTCCTCAAGGTCATCAAGATCATCGATCCGGACCTGCCGGTGATCCTGCTCAGCGGCCACGGGGCCAGCGAAGCCGCTCAACGGGGCCTGGCCGGGGGCGCCTTCGATTTTCTCGCCAAGCCCTACGATCTGGACCGGTTGATGGAGAAAATTCAGGCGGCCGTGGCGGAACGGTTGCGTTCAGAGCCGGACGGCTGACCATTTCAGAGGGGCATTTGTTCCTGTCACCCCGAACGCCAGCGAGGGATCGCTTCCGCGTTTGCCGCCGCTGCCCGTCATCTTCCCCACGACCGGTTCCTTTTTTACAGCCTGGAAAAAATCCCGACAGTCGCAAGCCTTTTCCCCTGTTTTTCTCAGCCGTTCATCCCCGGCCAACCGTTCAGGCAAAGGCCGCGGCCCACCTTCGTCCCGTGGCACAGGCGTTGCTTTTATCAATGCCGAAAACCTGAACACCTTTCAGGAGGGCGACCATGGACCCACATCCCCAGCCGGTACCATCGGAGGCATCTTTGCTCAGCGGGTGCAAGGTGTTGATCGTCGACGATGAGGCCGATTTCCTCGATACCCTCATCAAACGCCTGCGCCGGCGACGCATCGATGTACAGTCGGCCATCAGCGCACGGGAGGCCCTGGCCATCCTCGAAACCGACCCCGTGGACGTCGTGGTGCTGGACGTGCGGATGCCCGAAATGGACGGCATCCGTCTTTTGGAGCGTATCAAGCAGCGCCATGCCCGCATCGAGGTGATCATGCTCACCGGCCACGCCAGCCTGGAGGCCGCGGTGGAGGGAATGGGGTTGGGGGCCTTCGATTACCTGATGAAACCGGTGGACATCGACGAGTTGATTTACAAGTTGCAGGATGCTTACCGCAAACGACTGCTGCAAAGGGGAAAAACCGAGTAGATCGCATCGATCAGGGAGGAACCATGAACTTTTTCAAACAGTGGGGCCGTTTCATGATGGCCGGGGCGCAGGCCCACGCCCGGTGGGAGATGGCCGTTTCCAACACCATTTTGAACGATCGTCGACGGTTGTTGGTGCTGGGCCTGTTGACGGTGCCGGTGCTGCTGGGCGGGGTGGTGTTCGCCGACGAGATCGCCGGCGCCCTGCCCGGGGTTCTGGGGGGGAAGAAGGCCTACAGTCCCGCCTTTTATTCCACCGGGATTTTCATCGTCTCGATTCTCATCGGCCTGGGCGCCGGACTGATCACCGGGGCCATCGGCGCCGGCGGCGGCTTCATCATCGCCCCGGCCCTGATGAGCGCCGGCATCAAGGGGATTCTGGCGGTGGG